>Ga0073904_10000239_pt1 | contig 37956 bp, 24 predicted proteins | sample KloWWTrecipitate_FD_66668 | JGI IMG/M metagenome (GOLD analysis project Ga0073904, IMG submission 66668) | Active sludge microbial communities from Klosterneuburg, Austria, studying microevolution and ecology of nitrifiers - Klosterneuburg... | ecosystem: Engineered > WWTP > Aerobic digester >... | reverse complement strand
ATGGGCTTTGGCGCCAGCAAGACCTACGACCTGGAGGTGTGGCTGCCCGCGCAAAACACGTTCCGCGAGATCAGCTCGGTCTCAAACTGCGAAGCCTTCCAGTCCCGTCGGCTGCAGGCACGTTACAAAAATACCCAGGGCAAGAACGAGTTGGTGCACACCCTGAACGGCTCCGGACTGGCCGTGGGCCGCACCCTTGTGGCCGTGCTGGAGAATTGCCAGAATGCTGATGGTTCGGTGACGATCCCCGAAGCCCTGCGTCCGTACCTGGGCGGTTTGGAGACCCTGCGAGCCTGATAGAATTCAGGCCTTCGCCCAGCGATGCAACCAATTAGGAGCGGTGGCAGAGTGGTCGAATGTACTTGACTCGAAATCAAGCGTACCGCAAGGTACCGTGGGTTCGAATCCCACCCGCTCCGCCAGAACAAAGAAACCACCAAAGGGTGGTTTTTTTGTTTCAATCTGTGGTGTTAATCATACCGAGTCTTCCACTCTGAGTTCTACAACTGATCTGGTAGGATTGAAAAATGGCTCTTCATGAAATTGAGGTTGATTTGAGTCGAAATGAATCTTGTGTAACGCCCATAGCGGTAGTGGGTATGGCATTTCGATTCCCAGGTGATCTGGGGGACGAATTGAGTTTCTGGCAAGCCCTCACAGATAAGCGTGATCTCGTTACGCAAATTGACTCGCAGCGTTGGGATACAGAACGCCTTCAGCATCCGAAACGGTCAGAACCTGGAAGATCCAATACTTTTGCGGCGGGAGTTTTGTCGCACGTTGATCAGTTCGATGCCGGTTTTTTCGGCATTTCCCCGCGTGAAGCTGCTTCTCTTGACCCCCAGCAAAGACTTTTACTTGAGCTCGCCTGGGAGTCCATTGAGAACGCAGGAATACGCTCTTCCTCGATCGCGGGTTCGGATTGTGCTGTTTATGTAGGTATTTCAGGGGTCGACTATGGCATGCGTGCCATGGATGACCTCGCGGTCATGTCCTCGCATTCGATGACCGGCAACACGCTGAGCATTGCCGCCAACCGAATTTCCTACTTTTTTGATCTGCGCGGACCTTCTGTTGCTGTCGATACCGCCTGCTCATCTTCACTGGTCGCCTTGCACCATGCGTGTAACAGCCTTCGTTCTGGTGAATCATCGATGGCCTTGGTTGGTGGGGTTAATTTACTCCTGCACCCTTCCGCGTTTGTTGGATTTACCAAAGCATCCATGTTGTCGGTCGATGGGCAATGCCGCGCGTTTGATGCATCGGGCAATGGCTATGTGCGTAGCGAGGGTGGGGCAGTCTTTGTACTGAAACCGCTTGAAAAGGCAGTTGCCGATGGTGACACCATTCAGGCCGTCATTCTGGCGTCTGGCGCAAACTCGGATGGTGGACGAAAGACCAGTCTCACGATTCCCAGTCGTGATGGCCAGACAGAACTTATGCGTGATGTTTTATCCCGTTCGGGCCTCAGCGCGAACGATGTTGACTATATCGAGGCACATGGCACTGGAACCGTGGTAGGTGACCCCATCGAGGCGGCCGCAATTGGCGCTGTGTACGGCGGCTCACGTGCAAACGGTGCGCCATTACCGATTGGATCAGTGAAGACCAATTTGGGGCATTTGGAGCCGGCTTCGGGAATGGCAGGGCTTGCCAAAGCAATTCTGATGCTAAAGAACCGAACCATACCGCCCTCGCTGCACATGGTGACACTCAATCCGCACATCGATTTTGCGGGTCTGAACCTCAATGTAGTTACCCAATGTCAACCGTTGTCCACAGATCCAAAAAAGGCGACTGTCGTGGGAGTCAACTCCTTTGGTTTCGGTGGTACCAATGCCCATGTTTTGATTCAGGAGTACCGGCCCGCCAACAGCCAGCAAGAGTTACAACGGACTGTTAGTCCGCCTTTGTTTCTATCCGCCCGCACTGCGCAAGCCCTTCGAGACGTTGCAGGTCGTTATGCAATGCTTCTGCAAGAGCAGCCCCAAGCTCTGTACGACATTGCCTGTAGTGCCGCCCTGCGCCGCGACCCGATGCAAAAGCGGCTCGCAATTCAAGTGGAAAACCCGCTTGACATGGCGGCCGAGCTTGCTGCGTTTTCGCGTGGAGAGCCCGCACCGCATGTGGTGCGGGAAGATGCCCCTATTCAGCCGGGCGGCATAGCATTCATTTATTCTGGAAACGGCTCGCAGTGGTTGGGTATGGGTCAACGGCTCATGGTGGATTCGCCCCGATTTTCCGAAATTCTGATCGAACTCGACGCTTCCATCCGTGAAGCCGCTGGCTTTTCCATCCTGGATGAACTGCTATGCGACGCAACAACTTCGCGGCTATCTGATACGGCCATTGCACAGCCGCTCCTATTCGCTTTGCAAGTCGCTTTGACCCGGATGTTGAGCGAACTGGGCATCAACCCGGTGGCGGTGGCTGGACACAGTGTTGGTGAAATAGCGGCAGCATGGGCGGCTGGCGCTTTGAGCCTGGATCAAGCGATTTTGGTCATTTGTGCGCGCAGCGCAGCACAAGCCCTGACGCGCGGCACGGGTCGGATGGCCGCTGTTTCCTTATCTGAGGTTGCGGCGCGTGAACTGATTGCTGTTGGTGAATTCAACAGCATCGAAATTGCTGGCATCAATAGCCCAAATTACTTAACTCTCTCGGGGCCCTTAGTAGTGTTGGAGCGGTTCGGACACATGTTGGAATCGCGCCGGATTTTCTTCCGTCTACTCGATCTCGACTACGCGTTCCATAGTCGGACGATGGACCCCATCAAGGTTGATCTCCTGGAACGCCTTGTTGCGTTGACTCCCAATCCATGCTCGGATGTTGCGTTCGTTTCAACCGTCACCGGTGATGTTTTGGCTGGGTTGGAGCTGGATGCTGAATATTGGTGGCGTAATATACGCCAGCCAGTTCGTTTCACGCAGGCCATTTCGACGCTTGCACAGCGTGGCTGCCGCGTATTTATTGAAATTGGCCCCCATGCCATATTGCAGCGCTATATCAAAGATTCTCTTACAGCGGACGACGTACCCGCAGCCGTAGTGCCTACGCTGCGAAGAGATGACGACGGTTTGGAGCGCCTTGAAGAGGCGGCCTTGCGCGCCCATATGTTGCTTGTTCCGCATCAGTTGGGTTCCTTCTTTCCGACGCGCAGGCAAAATATGAGTTTGCCCAATTACCCTTGGCAGCGCGAACGACACTGGCACGCTGGTACCAATGAAGCCTACGGCGTACTCGAACAGCGCCGGGTACATCCTTTGCTAGGATGGCGACTGAAGGATGCAACGGCTGCGTGGGAAAACGTCATTGACCCCGATATTTGTGATTGGCTGGGCGACCATAAGGTGGCCAACGCAATTGTGCTGCCAGGTTCTGCGTACATAGAAATCGCCCTTGCCGCGGCCCGTGAATATTTTGGAGGCTACCAACAGGAGATGGAGGAGCTTGAAATCCTATCTCCCATGGTCTTTGATGGCGAACACGCACGCTGCCTGCGTTTCGAATTGTCAGTGCGTGATGGCGGATTCCAAATTCTGAGTCGCCAGCGTTTGAGCACGGATGATTGGAACTTGAACGCCGTTGGGCAACTTCTGGGTGCCCCCGTCGTAGGCGAGGGAACTGGTAGTGTTTCTTTCCTGGGTCAAAAGCCGGAGGATGCCATCTCCGTAGACCATGACACTCACTACCGCCTAACAAGTGCATTGGGTCTCGACTATGGACCTAGCTTCCAGGGGCTCGATTGCTGTTGGATACAGGGGCACACTTTGCAGGTCAAATTAGGCGTCCCTGCGGCAGTGCAAGAAGCGGTCGAACAGTATTTGATACATCCTGCGCTACTTGATGTGTGCTTTCAATCGCTGGTTGATTTTTTTCAGGAGGACATTGAGGCGGGGCAGGGCGTTCCGTTCCTGCCCGTCAAAGTCGGGCGTCTGCGCTTGTACGGCAATACCCCCATTGCGCACTTCCGTGTCTATCTACGCCGCCGGGGATCCCGCTCCTTAGTGGCCAATTTTGAACTCTTGGATGCTGCCGGACGCATCATTGCTACGCTTGCCGCCTGTCGCTTTCGTGCCGCTCCTTTGCAGCGACGCAAACAAGCGCCACCAGCCTGCTGGACTACTGTTGCGCATTTGAAGCCGACTGTGGAAGACCAACTGTACAGCCCCATCCCATCCAGCCGCGATCTGACCAAACATTTGCAGGTCTGCTTTTCAGGAATGCGTTCAGCAACAGTGCGCACGGACTATTTTCAAGGGGCGTTGCCGCTCTTCGAAGCCTTGACAGTGTCCTTCGTTGGGGAGGTATTTCAGGAGTTGTCCACGCAGATTCATGCTTCACTGCAACACGCCTTGGCCCGACCCGAGACAGTGGATCCCGTAGTGCGTCCGTTCTTTCTTTGGATCATCAATGTATTGCAGCAAAACGATTTGCTTGTCATGGACTCTGGCGGGGAATGGACCCTGCGGCCAACTGACCTTCCGCCGGCTCAGAGCATTTGGCGAACGCTTCTACGGGACTACCCGGAGAATTTGCCTGAACTCGTTCTTTCTTCCCGAACCGGTAGGGAGTTGGCAGGGCTGATTCGATCCAGTCTGACGGGTGAGTCGCTAGCGCGCAAATTGCGCCACAACCACCAATATGAGTTGTTATTTAACGACTCGCCATCCTACGTTGGTACCCGGTTCGCCATACAAAACATATTGCAAACGCTTGCGGCGGACTGGCCGGTCCACCGCAGGTTGCGTGTGTTGGAAATCATAGCTGGATCCAATGCGTCAGTGGAGCACGTGGTAACGGAAGTCCCTGGCGTTCAGCTTGACTACGTTGTTGCTTCAGCCAATGCCGAGGTCCATTCCCATCTACAAGCGGAGTATGACGGGCATCCTTTTGTTGTAGTGGTCAAGGCAGAAGGTGATGCACTTGACTTGGTTGCAGTAGACGCGATTCCAGAACACTTTGATGTCATTATCCTTGAACATGTTCTGCACCGGTCAAATCACGCTCCAAGCGCCTTGACTGCATTGCGTCGCAGACTCGCCAAATCTGGCTTACTGATCCTCGCCGAACGACATCCTGACATGGTTGCGGACTTTATTTTTGGTCTTGATGCTGCTTGGTGGCGTACCAGTCAAAGTGGTGCAGTCATAGCACGGCTTGCCACCCCCAAATCGTGGGAACGCACTTTGAGTGATCAAGGCTTTGTCGATATAGAGATCTTTCAAGAACCCGCCAGCGAGGATTTGGCTGCAGGTGCTTACCTCGTGTTGTCCAAACGATCCGTTGAAGATGCCATTCTGATTGCACCTCCTGTTGTTCAGAGCTGGTTGTTGGTCGGCGATGTCACTGGTCCGGTGCGCCTGGTGGTGGACAGCCTGCGTAGCCATCTTGAATCCCGTGGGCAGAATGTTCGCCAAGCCGTACTTGGGAAGGTTGGCGATCTAGCCACTGATCTGCATTTCATTCCACAAAGTCCAGAATCGGCGGAAGAACTGCTGACTACAGGGCGTTCGATATTGTCTCGAATCGACAATATCGTTTACATGGCGGGGGTTGTTACCTCCGTGGATGCAGACGTTGCAGATCTGACCGATCGAAACGTAGTTGCTGCACTTCACCTGGTTCGGGCATTGGCGCGCACCACAGATCAGACACGCCTGTGGTTAGTCACAGCCGGTGGAGCATTGTTTGAAGGTGCTGTCCACAATCCCATCGAGGACGTACAGCAGGCCGCGTTGTGGGGTTTCGGACGCGTGGTCATGAACGAATACCCCGCACTGGCATGCACTCTGATTGACTTCGATATTCACCAAACATCCGTCTCCGACCTTTCCAGCCGCCTGGAGTATGAGTTGTTGTTTCCTGACGGCGAGCGGGAGATCGTTCTTACTTCTGCGGGTCGCTATGGTCTTCGCATGCAACGTGCTTCTCCTCTGTCCGCACACAAAGCAGCAGATCGCTATCGGTTGGATTTTGCAGTTCCGGGCCAACTACGCAACTTGGCATGGTTGCCCCAAGTCGAGCGGGCGTTGGCCGCCAACGAAATGGAAGTACGTGTCGCTGCAACCGGTCTCAATTTTCGGGACGTAATGTATGTCATGGGATTGTTGCCTGACGAGGCAGTTGAGAGCGGCTTTGCCGGTGCCAGTCTGGGTCTTGAATTCTCCGGTGTCGTCTCCCGTGTGGGTGGGGACTGTGACGGGTTCGTGGTTGGTGACGCGGTCATGGGCTTTGGCGCTGCTTGTTTTTCCAGCCATGTTGTCACCCAGACCAGTGCTGTTACCCACAAACCAACGGAGTGGTCTTTCGAGGCCGCCGCCACGGTGCCCACCGTGTTCTTCACTGTTTACTACGCACTCAAGCAACTTGCAGATTTGCAAAGCGGCGAACGGGTTCTCATTCATGGGGCCGCGGGCGGTGTCGGAATTGCAGCGATTCAACTGGCGCTCCATTTAGGGGCAGAGATTTTTGCCACTGTTGGCAGTGACGACAAGCGTGACTTTGTTGCCTTACTGGGTGCAGACCATGTGTATGACTCCAGAAGTCTCGACTTTGCTGACAACATATTGTCTCGCACCGGTGGCGAAGGGGTCGATGTTGTACTCAACTCACTTGCAGGGGAAGCCATTCGTCGCAATTTGAAGGTTCTTAAACCGTTCGGTCGGTTCCTGGAATTGGGCAAGCGCGATTTCTTTGAAAACACCCCAATTGGGTTGCGACCATTTAAAAACAATATCAGCTACTTTGGAATCGATGCGGACCAGTTACTTCTGGCGCGTCCGACTCTGGCCACACGGTTGTTCCGAGAGGTAATGGCTCTTTTCCGCCAAGGGGTTTTGTTTCCATTGCCCTATCGCACTTTTCCAGCCAGCCAAGTGGTTGATGCTTTTCGCGCCATGCAGCAATCGAGACATATTGGCAAGGTCGTTGTCAATATGAGTAACGTGCCTGCCGTGGAGAATCCAACGGAAATTGCGGCGCCTAGAATCCGGTTCTCCAGTGAATCGGTTTGGCTGGTGACCGGCGGTCTTTCCGGATTTGGGTTGGAATCGGCACGCTGGCTAGCGCAGCGTGGTGCAGGGCAACTAGTGCTCGTCGGTCGCCGGGGTCTGGACACCCCGGGTGCTGCGATAGCGGTAGCTGAATTCATCCAATTGGGCTCGCAGGTTCAAGTCGTTGCATGCGACGTCACCAACCGAGGCGATGTGCAAGCCTTGTTGGACGATTTGCAACACAATGGAACAACGTTGACCGGTATCTTGCATGCCGCCATGGTTCTGGATGACACCATGATCGGCAATATGGATGCTGATTGCATGCGTAAAGTGTTGGCTCCCAAAATGCGCGGCGCCTGGAACCTGCATTGCCTGACTTTGGACATGCGAATCGACCACTTTGTACTGTACTCGTCCATTACAAGTAGTATGGGCAATCCCGGCCAAGCAAACTACGTTGCAGCCAATGCAGCACTGGAAGGCCTTGCCACCATGCGGCGGGCCATGGGCCTGCCGGCAACCTGCATCGGATGGGGGCCCATTGGTGATGCGGGTTACCTCACGCGTAATCAGGCAGTCAAAGACAGTTTGGCCTCGCGCCTGGGCGCTGAGCCGCTCCATGCAAGTGCAGCGTTGGCCATGCTGGACGTTCTGTTGTCAGGCCCAGCCGTCACCACCACCGTGGCCGATTTTGATTGGCACACACTCGCGCGTCTTCTGCCATCGTCGCAGTCGACTCGATTTGATATCCTGCGTAAACAGGCTGGTACCGCCAACGATGCAAACTCAGACAACGATGATCTTCAGACCCTGATTGCGGGCAAATCGGCTGACGAAGTGCGGGTCATTATTCAGACCCTGGTCACGCGAGAAATTTCGCAGGTTTTGTGTGTAAGGCCTGAACACATCGAACTCAACCAATCACTCCACGATCTGGGCATGGACTCACTGATGGGGGTGGAGTTGGCGCTGGGGCTTGAAAAGCGCTTTGGGATACAGTTGCCCCCCATGATGCTCAGCGAAGGGCCCTCGGTTGAGCGTGTCACAAGGCGCATTGTGGATCGCATCCTTGGGTCTTCCGACAAGCCTGAAACTGCTCAACCTGATTCGATGGATTCGGTGGTTTCAATGATGGCCACCCAGCATGGGGAAGAATTTACCCTGGAAGAAGTGAGCATTACCGTTGCGCATGTTCGAACCCGCACGCAGGCGCAAGGATGATGTCATGACCAAAGCCACCTTCGGTCTTATGGAAAAAGCGCGTGATGAATTGGCCAAGCGCTTCCTGAACCTCAAAGAGCGACGTGAACTGACGGACGATCATGCCAAACCCATGCACCACGATGCGCAATGGGCCCATATTCCAGAAAAGTTTTGTCGCTTTGATCGACACCCTGGCTACGAAAAGATGCTGGTTCCGCAGTCGGCTGCCGACCGGTTGGGCTTGGTCAACCCGTTCTTCAAATCGCACGATGGTGTGGCAGGCGCGACAACTCTGATTGATGGCCGCACCTATATCAACTTCTCCAGTTACAACTACCTGGGTTTTTCTGGCCACCCCAAGATCAACAAGGCAGCTAAAGATGCCATCGACCGCTATGGGACGTCGGCATCAGCCAGCCGTTTGGTGGCTGGCGAACGCCCGGTACAACGCGAATTGGAAGAGGCGCTTGCCGAGTTGCACGATGTTGAGGATTGCGTGGTTTTCGTTAGTGGGCATGCAACCAATGTCAGTACCATCGGGTACATCTTCGGCCCCAAAGACCTCGTCATCCACGATACCCTGATCCACAACAGTAGTCTGGAAGGCATCAAGCTCTCTGGCGCTGCACGACGATCGTTTCCCCATAACGACTGTGCGGCGCTGGATTCCATTTTGGGCGATATCCGTGGCCAATTCGAGCGAGTGCTAATTATTGTTGAAGGCCTCTACAGCATGGATGGAGACATCCCCGACTTGCCCAGGCTGATTGAAATCAAAACACGACACAAAGCCTTTTTGATGGTGGACGAGGCACATGCGCTTGGCGTGCTCGGCAAGACCGGCAAAGGAATCCGTGAACACTGTGGCGTGAGCGGCAAATCGGTCGATATCTGGATGGGTACGCTCAGCAAGACTCTGGCCAGCTGTGGTGGCTATATTGCTGGCGAGCGTGCACTTGTTCAAAACCTGAAGTACTTTGCGCCTGGCTTTGTCTACAGCGTTGGCATTGCTCCTCCATTGGCTGCGTGCGCGCTGGAGGCGATCAAAATCATGCTTGATGAGCCCGAACGCGTGGCACGCCTTCAAGAGCGGGGAGCCCAATTCTTGGTGCTTGCAAAGGAGCATGGCATTGACACCGGTCTATCGCAAGGCTTTGCGGTGACGCCCGCCATCCTCAAAAGCTCCCTAAGGGCCGTGAAGGTGTCCAGCCGCATGTTTGAAAGCGGGATCAATGTGCAACCCATCATTTACCCAGCTGTTGAAGAGCGGGCAGCGCGTTTGCGATTCTTTATTTGCCACGCACATACCGAGGCGCAGTTACGGATTGCGGTGCAAACATTGGCCAGCGCCCATTAGCAACCAGCTTGAACTTACCACCCGATGCTTACACCCACCATTCTCCGCGGCGGCTCTGGTTCACGACGTTGCCCCGTAACGCGCGAACTGCATCCCAAACCCTCCATTCGCCGGGCTGATGGGCAATGTCTGCTCGGGAAAGTATTTTTGCGTGGTGCACCGCCGCCAAGTGTGGCCGAAATCCTCACGATTACCAACCGTGAATTGTTTTTTGAAACTGATGACGATTTCCGTGAGCTCAACACCACCCGCCTTGCAACCACTTTTGTCCTAGAACCCTTTGGCCGCAACACTGCCGCCAACATTGCCACTGCGGCGTTCAGCGTTGCAAAGGCGCATGGTGAAGAAACCATTTTGCTCGTATTCGTAGCCGATCACCTCATTGCTGACGAAGCTGTGTTTTCTGCTCCGGCAGTCCATGTAACGGTACTGCCCCAACAGGGCAAACTTGTCGCATGTGGTATTCAGCCTACTAGCACTAAAGCGGGCTATGGTTATATCGAATTCAATGGCAACCAGGTACTGCGCTTTGTTGAGAAGCTCACGTTGGCCAAAGCACAAGAGTATTTCAATTCTGGCCACTTTTTTTGGAGCTCCGGCACGTTCTGCCCCAGTGCAGATCGCATCCGCAAGGCCATGGCACTGGACTGTCCTGATGTGCTTCAGGCCGTCCATGCTTTCCTGGAAAAATCCCGCAAAGCCAATGGCAAGGGCTTCAGCCAGATAGAACTGGACGCAGTAGCCTTCACCACCGTGCCGGACAACTCCATCGACTACGCCGCTATGGGAAAGACCCCGGGCGTTGCTGTAGTGCCCTGCAATATTGTTTGGAGCGACATTGATTCCGGGAATACACGGGGTGATCTGGTGGACCCAGATGCCATTTTGGTGGTCGACAAAGCCAGTGCCCAAGATGTCAAGCACATCTATGCCAAGCTCAAAGCGCTGGGGCATGCCGAGCACAATCTTCACCGCACCGTGCACCTACCGCTGGGTCATGTACACCTTGAAGGAGGAAGGCACGGGATTCTCAAAATCAAGCGTATCGAAGTCAAGCCAGGTACCCGTCTGGGTCTGCAAATGCGCCACCACCGCCGCGAACACTGTATCGTTGTTTATGGCATGGCAAAGGTAACTTATGGCGAGGGTGAGTTCTATGTCAGCACCAATGAATCCACCTATATACAAGCAGATCACAAGGCACAGACTGGAGAATCCGAGCCTGTTGAGCCTTGCCATGATCGAAGTACAAAGTGGCCAGTATTTGGGTGTGGACGACATCGTCCATTTGCAAAATTACTACGGACGCGTCGTGTAGACCGCTAACTTCCGGTGAAATAATCGAAATATTGCATGCAATCAACATCACTCCCATCGCCTAGCACCAACGCGCTAAAGCGACTCAAGACTCGTGTATCCCGGATAGACCGTCTGTTCTGGCTCACGGTGGTCATACCCACCGCTATTTCCATTATGTACTTTGGTTTCGTGGCGACAGACGTCTACACCTCTGAGAGTAGCTTTGTGGTGCGCAGCCCAGAGCGTCCCATGACTTCGCCCCTGGGTGCGCTGCTCAAGGGCTCTGGATTTTCGCGTGCGCAAGACGACAGCTATACCGTGCATGAATATGTTCTGTCGCGCGATGCGTTGCGCGTGTTGGTGCAATCCATTGCGTTGGACAAAGCCTTTGCCAACCCGGATGTAGACCGATTCAGCCGCTTTGCCGGGCTGGACCCGGACAAAAGCTTTGAGGCTTTACACCGTTACTACCAAAAGAAAGTATCGGTGTTGACCGATTCGACGTCCTCCATCACATCCTTGTCGGTCAAGGCCTTTACTGCGCGAGATGCACTCAACGTCAACACTGAGCTGCTCAAACAAAGCGAGACCCTGGTCAACCGCATGAACGAACGCGGCCGCAGAGACCTGATCCATTACTCGCAGGCAGAGGTAGACCTAGCACAACAAAAAGCCAAGGTCACAGGTTTGGCTTTGGCCGATTACCGTAACCGCCAGGGTGTTGTAGACCCCGAGCGTCAGGCCACTGCGAAGCTGTTGCAAGTGGCCAAGGTGCAAGACGATTTGATTGCCACCACCACCCAATTAGTACTATTGAAGGCGTCCACGCCAAAGAACCCCCAAATTCCGATATTGCAGTTGCGCGCCACCACTCTTGAGCAAGAAATAAAAAGAGAAACCGCAAATGTGACCGGCGGTCAAACATCGTTGGCCAACAAAGCATCGGACTATCAGCGTCTGGCCATTGATGCCGAATTTGCCAACAAGCAGTTGGTCAGTGCGCTGACCAGCCTGGAAATGGCCCGCAGCGAGGCACTGCGTCAACAGGTCTACCTGGAGCGTGTCACGCAGCCCAGTTTGCCAGATGTGGCCCAAGACCCTAAGCGCGTGCGCAGCATTCTGGCAACTTTTCTGATGGGCTTGGTGGTCTGGGGCGTGCTGAGCATGCTGATTGCGGGCGTTAAAGAACATCAAAGTTGATATGCAAAAGTCAACCGTGCCAGAGCCACAAACCACAGTACCGATGATGGGTCAAAACAGCCTGTGGCAGTCTTTTCGCATTCAGCAGCGCGTGATCGGTGCCTTGCTGATGCGCGAAGTGCTCACGCGATTTGGCCGCCATAACATTGGTTTTTTGTGGGTCTTTGTGGAACCCATGATTTTCACCATCGGTGTTGTTACGCTTTGGACAGTGGTGGACGTGGGCCACGGTTCCTCCATTCCCATTGTTGCGTTTGGCATTACCGGCTATTCGTCGGTATTGCTGTGGCGCAATATGCCGGGGCATTGCATAGGGGCCATTGAACCAAACCGTACCCTGATGTTTCATCGTCATGTCAAGGTAATTGATGTGTATATGGCCAGGCTGCTGCTGGAGGCCGTTGGTGCCACTATTTCATTTATGGTGCTGGCGTCTGTGGCAACGGTTTTTAATTGGATGCAACCGCCGCAGGACATTCTTCTGGTCATGGGGGGGTGGCTTATGACGGCTTGGTTTGGTATTTCCGTGTCTTTGTTGATTGCACCGTTGTCTGAAAAATCCGAAGTGGTGCACAAGTTGTGGGGGCCTTTTACCTACATTTTGTTCCCTTTGTCTGGCGCTGGTTTCTTGGTGGATATCTTGCCGCAGAGTTTCCAAGACTTCGTTCTCTGGCTTCCCATGGTGCATGGGATCGAGATGTTGCGTGATGGCTACTTTGGTGCATCTTTTCACGCGCATTACAGCATTGCTTACATGGCTACCTTTTGCGCCCTACTGACTTTGCTAGGGCTGGCTCAGGTGCGCGACATCAGCCGCAAAGGGGTGCTGGATTGATCGCGCTGCACAACGTAAGCCGCCACTTCGCCACCCGGCACGGCCCCGTAACGGTGCTTGATCAAGTGGACCTGAAACTGCATCCCGGCGAGAAGTTGGGAATTTTGGGACGCAATGGCGCTGGCAAATCCACTTTGATCCGCATCATCTCGGGTGCGGACCAACCCAGCAGTGGCCATATTGCTCGCAGTATGAGTGTATCTTGGCCATTGGCTTTCTCAGTAGGGTACGCAGGGTCGCTCACGGGATACGACTATCTGCGCTTTGTTTGCCGGGTTTATGGTGTGTCCATCGAAGACCGTATCGATTTCGTTAAAGATTTTGCCGAACTGGGGCGTTACTTTATTGAGCCGGTCAAGAACTATTCATCCGGGATGGCTGCGCGCCTAGCGTTTGCGGTGTCGATGGCCATTGATTTTGATTGTTTCTTGATCGACGAAATTGTCGCCGTGGGCGATAGTCGATTTAACGACAAATGCAATGAGGAGTTGTTTGTAAAACGCAAGCACAAAGCCATGGTTATTGTGTCGCACATGCCCACCTATATTGAAATGCATTGTGACCGAGCTGCCGTGCTAGACGCCGGCAAGCTCCATGCCTTTGACAGTACTGACGAAGCATTTGATTTCTACAATCAACCAGCCTCCGCAGTATGAAGATCCTGGTCGACCTAAAACCTCCGTTGGACGGTTACGCCGGCATTCCGCAAGAGTCGCGCCTGCTGTTCAAAGGTTTGAGCCAGATTGATGCGTTTGATGTGGAAGGTCTTATCCAGCATGGGGAGCGTCGTCTTCGTCCGGCATTGCTTGTCAATACAGTTTTGTCTCCTGACAAACGCATAGACCGTTTGTCCAAATTTGTAGTTTCGTTGTACGAAAAGCCTTACGACAACCTGTACCAGGCTGCTATGGGGCGAATTCAAACAAGCTTTGCCCGCCAGATTTTGCGGCTCCGCGCAAACCTGGGCCTGAGCCTACCCTTGAGCCGCTTTGAGTCTGACTTATTTGAAGACTTTATATGGCGAACTTTTTTCAGCAAAACACTCAATGCTGCCGCCAAGCCTGCGCTTCAGGGTAGCCGTCATAGGGTGCTTACCGTGCCCAGGATACAAATGCACGAAGCTGGGCTGGATGGCCTGACGTATTCCAGTTCCCCCAGCTATGCCCGAATAGACACCACCGGGTTTGACTGCTTTGTAACGCAGACGCCGTTCCCCGGGGACGTGAGCAGTGCCACGCAAATGGTAGGGCGGTATCATGATGCGGTGCCGGTGCCGATGCCGATGCCGCACACCATTTCAGACAAGGCCTTTCACCAAGCGTCACATTTCCATGCGATCAAAGACAATGTACGCAGCGAGGCTTGGTTTTCTTGTATATCACACGCTACGCGGGCAGACTTGCTGCAGCTGTTCCCGCACGCGGAACTGCGCAGTGCGGTCATTCACAATATTGTGTCGGACGAGTATTTTGTGGAAGACACCCCCGCCCATCTGGTGCACCAAATCATCCGCAACCGAATGGCCGTGTCAGACATTGTCAAAGCACCAAAAGCAGGAATGATTAGCACTGATATTGCAGGTGAAGCTGCCCCCGTGGTCTACCTGCTAATTGTCAGCACGATAGAGCCGCGCAATAACCACCAGATGTTCGTGCAAATATGGGAATCGTTGAAATACCAAAGCCACCCCAGCCTGAAACTTGTAGCGGTGGGCAATGTTGGATGGGACTATTCCACGGTATTTGATAGCTTTAGACCATGGGCTGCGCGCGGAGAAGTGTTTTGGCTGAACAATGTACCATCTGCTGAGCTGCACACCCTCTACCATCATGCCGCTGTCACTGTGTGCCCGGGGTTGGCAGAGGGGTTTGATTATTCTGGTGTGGAGGCCATCAAGTGTGGCTGTGTGGTGGCTGCTTCGGAAATAACGGTGCACCGGAAAATTTATGGCGATGCGGCGGTGTATTTTGATCCTTATGACGCAGCAAACGCCACCGCGCAACTCGCGAAACTAGTCAACCCGGACGGAGCCCCGTTGCGTGAGGACTTGAAATCACGAGGCCAGTCAATTAGCCAACGTTATACCGAAGCAGCCATCATTCCCCAATGGATTGATTTTTTTGGCCATGTGCGTGGCAATGTGTACTTCAAATGATTCGACATTGCGCAACCATGAATATTTTTCTTGTTGCCGGTCCAGACCCGCATGCCGTGCAATCTGTTTGGCAGACTTTGCAAGGGTTGGGGGTGTACGAGGTTAGCCCATCCCACAGAGACGGGCTGCTACCACAGGATATCCATCAAATGATGGGGGAATCTCTAGTTGAAATTACAACTGCAGTTGACGTTGAAATCACCTCCGATACTCCGAAGCCAATGCGTGCGGCTTGGCGCGAATTGGCCGCCGATTTGTGGCTGGCCAATCTTCAGCACCCCATGTGGGGTTGGCACATGTCAAATACTGCCCATCTGCTTGACTACTGGCTGGATTTCGACCCTCATATCTTGTTGGTACTAGCGTACAACACGCCTGCCGAGTACTTGCAGCAGCAACTTCTGGGCATTTCGGAAATTTCCCCTCAATTGGTTGAAAAGCACCTTGTGCAGTGGTCTTTCACAACAGAAACTCTGTTGGCTCAGTATTACGCAGCCAGCCCCCGCTGCGTGTTGGTGCACTCTGGTACGGTTGTGTACCAACCTGGTCTATTGTCGGAATCCATGAGTCAACAGTGGGGAATTCAACTGACCCCTGCTGCTACTGACCAAAGTCTCTTAGCAGCAACGCCACCGTGCGGCGTTGATCAATATTTAATGACGCAGATCATCAGCAGTTTCCCTGCAACTGGCGAGCTGCTGCAAGAGCTGGAAGCGACTGCGCACGTACCATCATATTCTGGCAGCCACCCAGAGGCCTCGGTATTCCAGCTATGGACACAGCATATTGCCGCCCAACAGCAAGCCCAATTGCAGGCCACACAAGCATCTGAGAAAATCACCCAATTTCGGACTCAGCTGAACCAGGCACGGACCGAAGGCGACCAAAAGCTTGTAGCGCTGACCGACGCATACGAGTCTTTGCTCTTGCAGCTGGATGAAGCGCAGCAAGAGACAGAACATTACTTTTTGCTTAATCAGAACGCCACAGAGCAACTCCAGGTGGCGCAACAGGTTTCCAATTTTTGGCAACGCAATGCACCGGGTGTCATCACAGTCAACCTTTGTAACGATATTGACGGCAGTAACTGGTACCACGCGGAAGATGACGGCCGCTGGGCAGGGCCAGGGGTGGTATCAACGCTGCAAATGCCGCCCGTGCTGGCTGGGTACTACGTCGTTGAATTGATGATTCAGGATGCTATGCAGCCCGAGATCGTCGTAGGTATGCAGTTGGGTGTTGTGTCTGGTGTTGGAAGTGTGCAATCGATAGATTTGGTTCATGATTTTTCACAAGATAGTAGCCTGTACCCAATGGTCAGTTCAGGCGCATTTGATCTTGCGACACAACATCATTCCTGGGTGCTGCAGATGAGTTTGCCCGGCAATCACTGCCCTGCTGAGGCCGGTGGCAACGACACCCGTCGCTTGGGCCTCAAATTAAAGACATTACGATTGAGTCGCCAATGATACCTAAGCTAAGTGCGGTAATCACGCTCGATCCGTGGCTGACGTTTTTAGCGCAATGGTTGTCACCTAGGCAAGTTACGCATGTTGGAGCCAACCTACTGTCCATCGATCAATCGATCCTGAATGGTGTGGAGTTGTTGGTTATTGATGCAGACCCAGCAAAAATAGACCAGGTTCAACGGCAGTTGCCAGGGAGGCACTTTCAATTTTTTCCCCATATTGTTGCCGAACGAACTGGCCCAATTGTTTGGTATCAGGCTAGCAACTCGGCGGAAAGCGGATTACTGGCCATCGACCAACTGCAACGTTATTGGCAAAATATTAAGACTGTTGAGGTGCAGCCCAAACACGCATTTGCACTGGACGATGTGTATGCCACACTGGCGACGCAGCCCTGTTGGCTGTGGGTGGACTGTTTCCCGGCGCTGTTCATTTTGCAAGGTGCTCGCAACGCACTGGCGCAAGCCAATGTTGTGTTGGCCCGCGTGGACATTGCTCAGGCAGGCGCACCTGCGGAGTGTTCCCTGGCAGCTGTACAGGCATTCATGCAAACTCAGGGTTATGTTCTGGCTGGCGTGCAACCTGAGCGCCATCCATCCATTGGCACTGCGCTATTTTTTCGAAACTTTGCGCAATTAGTCGAGGAAGCGCAAACTGCACTCACTGCGGCTAATCTGGCCAAAGACGCAATGGAAAAACACGCTGAAGCCCTCGCAAAGCAAGCGCATGACGCTCTTGGAAAGATAGCAAAACTGGAGGAGGAACATACCCGACTCTTGGCAGAGCACGATGCGGAGGCCCACGCCAAGGCCACGGTATTGGCTGCAAAAAACGTGGAAATCGAGTCTCAGCAACAATTGCTCCAGCAAGAGTTATACCGTGCAGAAGTTCAAATTGAGCTGATTAAAGATTTGTTGTTGCGAGAGCCCGGGTTATGAGTCGACGAAAAAAATTTCGTGCGTTGGCTCCACAGAAAAAGCAATCGCCCTATCCCAGTACTGCCGTTGTGTATGACGAGTCCCATCATGCTCAAATTGAGTCGTCGTCAACCGCCAGCTTTAGCATGGTGCCGTATGACGAAAGCTTATTGGAGCGTAGCCGCGACCAATGGCAATCGGGTGATTGGCCAAGCCTGACAAAGCTGAACCGCGAAACCTTGCAGCAACACCCTGATCGCGCCAAACTGGCGTTATTAGCAGCGGCTGGTCACCTGGAATTAGACAATCCTCAATCGGGTGAGCAGTTCGTACGCTTGGCGCAGGACTGGGGTTGCAGTAGAAAGCTAATTAGCCAAATACTGGTCTCTAGCGTGTATCACAGGCTGGGTCGCGCTGCTTTGAATCTCGGCCAAATTCAAAGGGCATTGGACCACTTCAAGACTGCTATTGCCATGACGAATCAGCGTGTTGATGGGGCTATTTGGGGTGAGGCGATTGCGCTGCGCGAAAATCTGCGCTTGGGACGGCAGCCCCAGGGCGTGTTTTTTTTGGAAGGCGTGGCCCCCTCAATTGGAAAAGACGCGCCTCCAAAATCACCCGATGTTGGCATCACTTCGTACGCGCAAAACTTTGAAGACGTCATGCTCTGGCGGGCATTGGGGCGGGTGAAAAGCGGAATTTATGTCGATGTCGGAGCGCAAGACCCTATCGTCGATTCAGTCAGTAAAGCATTTTACGAACGTGGTTGGCGCGGTGTGCATGTCGAGCCGATTTCGGCCTATGCCGAGGCGTTACGTCACGACAGACCGGATGAACGCGTTATTGAAGCTGTTTTGGCAGCGGAGTCTGGAACGCAGATTTTTTTTATGATACCTCAAACCGGTCTATCCACCGGCTCAAGAGTATTTGCAGAACGACACATGCAACGAGGATTCGAGGTACAAGAGCTTACCGTGCGGACAAGCACCTTATCCGCAGTGTTCGATGAAGTCGGTAAACTCGAAATCCAATGGCTGAAGATCGATGTGGAAGGGATGGAAGAAGTCGTGTTGTCCGGATGGGGCTGTCACACCGCTAGACCTTGGGTCGTGATTGTTGAAGCAACTGAACCCAATTCCCAAGTCCCCACCCACCATAAATGGGAACAGCAACTTCAAATACGTGGTTATATTTTCGCCTATTTTGATGGATTGAATCGTTTCTATATACATTCTACTCACGGTGAATTAATGCATTTTTTTAAAACACCACCAAACGTGTTTGATAGTTACAAAATAAACGGAATGTAGCAAAAAGGCAGGGATTTTTTTTGTGGATATTGAATCAATTAGAAAAATACATAAATGTCGTTTGGTAGACAGTGTATTTAGGTGTAAGCATTTTAGGAAACCCAATGAAGTGGAGTTAAATGCCTGGATTAATTTTCTATTGCTGGATCATTCCTTAATAGAGATGTTGAAGCTATTCAACAGCGCGACTTATAAGTATGTTAATGTGCTTCCAACGAGGGAAGGTATATGTTTTATTCCAGAACATGAAGAGAAAAACAAACTCGCACCCCACGAAAATTACATTTATTTTCAACTTAAGAATGCTGTGCGTATTCATACTGAAAATACGACTTTATGCGTATAGTAATTGATTTGCAGGGTGCTCAAACAGTATATTTTTTACGCGATATCAGCCGAACTGCGCTGGAGCTGTCGCAAGCAATTGTTCGCAATCAGGGTGATCATGAAGTTCACATCGCGTTGAACGGTTCATTTCAGGACACGATCGAGCCAATAAGAGCGGCCTTCTCAGGCTTGATTGAGCAAAAAAATATTCATATATGGACTGCTCCGGGACCGGTTCGTGAATGTGACCCACGGAATACGCTCAGAAGAGAAGTCGCGGAGCTCATCCGGGAGGCATATTTGGCTTCCCTGAAGCCTGATATTATTTATCTTTCAAGTCTTTTTGATGGCTTCGTTGACGAAGCTGTCACGAGTATTGGCGAGCACACGATTGGAATTCCTACGATAGTGATGCTCGACGACCTGATTCCTTTACTGAATCGAGAAGCCTATTTGCTACCGAACCCTTCCTTTGAGCAGCACTATTTGAGAAAAGTAAGTCATCTCCAGAGAGTTGATGCTTATCTTATTAGCTTAGCGCCTACCGAAGTTCAAGGCACTGTAGCATTGGACTTGGAGCATTCTGTGGTAACAAACCCCTCAGAGGCCTATTCGCAAATTTTTCAAAAAATCAAGGTGGAGAGAGTCAACGAGTTAACTGTTCGACAGCAGTTTGGGTTGACTAAGCCTTTTGCGATGTACTTCGGAGGTTATGAAATCCTGAAGAACCTTTCTAGTCTTATTCATGCATATGCTCGTCTACCGATAGTAATTCGATCAGATCACCAGCTCGCCATAGTCGGACAGCTGTCAGCTGATCATCGCGATAAGTTGCGGACATTGGCAGGTGAATGCGATTTACATAAAGCTGACGTTATTTTCACAGGTTATGTCACCGACCACGACTTAGTCACGCTATACAACTTAGCTAAGCTAGTTATTCTCCCGTCACTACATGAAATTTTTGACCTTCCCGTGCTGGAGATCACGCAGTCAGGGAAACCAGTAATCGTCACTAGTACATCAAGCTTGCCAGAGGCAGTTGCTGTAAGCGAAGCAATATTCGATCCGGTAGATATAACTGCGTTAGAAAATAAAATCAGGCGAGCGATTGAGGAACAGGCCGCCGAAATTTGTTTTGTGCAACACGACCAGGAAGAAGCGAAAGAATTGGTCTGGAATAAAAACGCAACCGTTGCAATCTCTTTGTTTGAAAATATTCAAAAGAATAGAAGAGTGCACGAAAGAGGCTGCGTCAGGCGTTTGAAACTTGCAGTCGTCTCTCCGTTGCCGCCGGAGCGAACAGGTATCGCTCGATACACCGCCGAACTACTTCCCGCACTTGCTCACTATTACGATATTACTGTAGTTGTTGAACAAAAGGAGGTTGTCGATCCTTGGATCCAAGCAAACTGTGACATTCGTGACGTTAATTGGTTCTGTTGCAATCATAATGCCGTAGATCGAATTCTGTATCATTTTGGTAACTCGCATTTTCACGCATATATGGTCGATTTGTTAAAAATTGCACCTGGCGTAGTTGTATTGCATGATTTTTTCCTAAGTGGATTGCAATTTCATCGCGAAATTCATGGAATGACGCCGCACGCGTGGATTCGTGAACTGTATTTCGCTCACGGATATAAGGCAGTGAGGGAGCGACTTAATTGTAGCAAGAGTGGCCCACTCATAAGCAATGTTATTATGGAGTACCCAGCTAACTTCAGTGTGCTTCAGCAGGCATCAGGGGTAATTGTTCATTCTGAATTTTCACGTGCTCTTGCTTGTCACTGGTACAACAAAGAACTATCGAAGTATTGGAAAGTTATTCCCCATCTTCGTGATGTTGCGTCAGAACGTATGAGGGAGCAGACACGGGAAAAACTGGGCCTAGTTGCAGAAAGATTCGTAGTTTGTAGTTTTGGTTTACTTGGTCCGACAAAGCAGAATCATCGACTATTGAAAGCATGGTTGAAATCAAACCTGGCTAAAGATGAGCAATGCATGTTAATTTTCGTTGGTGAAAACCAAAGTGATAACTATGGTCGGGATCTCATGGATATGATTCGTGAGAGTAATATGCAAGATCGCATACAAATTACGGGCTGGGCCGATGACGATATGTTTCAAGAGTATTTGGCGGCAGCGGACGTGGGCGTTCAATTGCGTACGCTTTCGAGGGGTGAAACGTCAGGCACGGTGCTAGACTGCCTGAATAATGGATTGCCAACTATCGTCAATGCCAATGGGTCCATCGCTGAAATATCGTCAGATGCGGTTTGGATGCTATCCGATGAATTCGGAGAATCCGAACTTGTTGAAGCCATGGAGAGATTGTATAGAGATGAGAATTTGCGCGCGGAGCTTAGCGCGCGCGCGCGCCAGTATGTTCGGCAGCACCATTCACCGCGTGCATGCGCTATTCAGTACCGCAATGCAATAGAGGATATTCATTTAGATGCAGCGAATGGTCTGCAGGGGCTCCTAACCAGCATATCGAAGCGCTCTCAGCAACAGTTTTGCGATTCTGAATACATCGAGATCGCTGCTGCTATAGCCCAGAATATGCCCGCTATTGTACCGAAACGTCGCCTTTTCCTTGATATGTCTGCAACGTGCCGGACGGATCTGAAGAGTGGAATTGAACGTGTCGCTCGTTCGGTCGCTGGTTGTTTACTGAACTCGGTGCTGGAGGACTATCGAGTTGAGCCAGTATACCTTAGTGATATGGGCGGGACGTGGCACTATCGATACGCACGTCGATACACTACTTTGAACCTATTGGGATTTCCCGCGAACGAGGTAACTGAAGGGTTAATCAACAACTTTGACCATGTCGTAGAGCCCCAAAGTGGCGATGTGTTACTTGGCTTAGACCTATATGGCTTGTCTGTAGTCCAGGCAGAAAGGTCGGGTCTGTATAGACGGTGGCGTGACGCAGGGGTTAGTGTTTATTTCGTTGTGTTTGATCTGTTACCCGTGACAATTCCAGAGGCGTTTCCTCTTGGAGCAGATGTTGAGCATGACGCATGGCTAAGGGCGGTAACCAAAACAGACGGAGCGATATGTATCTCACGTACCGTTGCCGAAGAATTGGAAGCATGGCTAATAGTGAACGGCGCTTCGCGACTTCGTCCGTACCATATTGGATGGTTTCACTTAGGGGCTGACGTCGAAAGTTCGCTTCCAAGTATGGGTATGCGGGACGACGCCCCGAATGTATTGAAGCAACTTGGTTCGCGGCTCACGTTTCTTATGGTCGGAACCGTAGAGCCCCGAAAGAGGTATATGCAGGCCTTGAAAGCCTTCACCCTGCTGTGGGAAAAGGGTGTTGATGTCAATCTTGTGATCGTGGGTAACGAAGGTTGGAAAGGAGTTCCTGAACACATGAGGCGGACAATTCCTGAGACTGTTGCATGTATACAAGAACATGCGGAACTGGGGAATCGATTGCATTGGCTGAAAGACATAAGTGATGAATACCTGAAACAGGTATATGAAAATTCGACCTGCTTAATCGCGGCATCGGAGGACGAGGGTTTTTGTCTGCCGCTGATCGAAGCTGCGCTGCATAATATTTGTATACTTGCTCGTGACATTCCAATATTTCGAGAAGTTGCAGGTGTGCACGCCCATTATTTTTCCGGAATGACACCAGAATCATTGGCAGATGGTGTGGAGGAATGGCAGAAGCTGAAGAAGGCGGGGCTAACACCACAGTCGGATATGTTCCATTGGTTTACCTGGAAACAAAGTACCGAAAAATTGCTCCAAGTGGTGCTTGCTGGTAATTGGCATAGCCAGTGGATGCCACGGGCATAAACTTCAATGAGAAAGCGTTATGCCGTATTTTCGAATTCAGGTGCGCAAATCGTCCATAGTAGGACTTCATAAGTACTTTTTGCAAAATGGTACTTGACCGCCGTAAGAAGCTCACACTCGAAAACCCCGCAGCGCTATAAGGCGCACAGCATGAAACAAGCGACCCTCGATCCTGACCACAGTGCAATTTTCACGCAGCTTGAACTGTTCGATCTTTGAGTAGTGCGGGGTAAACAGTTGGAACTCTGGTATTGAAGTGCGTCAAAGCACAGGGCAAGTTCCTTTCAAATCCGGGGACCCCTAGTCAGCCCTGAAAACTATACGTATTCAGGATGTACCCGAATGAAATCTCAGATTATGCGGCCGCGCTACTCGACTTAACGGTGAATTATTCAAACCACCCGAAAAAACGAATAAATGGAGAATTTATATGATTTACACAAAATCACTTGCTGACTATTGCGAATTGGGGTTTAACCAAGTAGATGGATGGTGCTCAAATGAGGTATTCAAAACAATCGATCTACTTAATAATCTGGAGATAAATAAAACCGGTGGATGTTTGGAGATTGGTGTTCACCATGGCAAACTATATATTCTTCTAAATAGTGTGATCGATTCGAAATTCTCTAGTTACGCCGTTGACATTTTTAGCAATCAAGATCTGAACATCGACGGATCTGGCAATGGTTCATTAGAAATTTTCAAGAAAAATCTTATGTTATTTGATATACATAAAGGTGCAAATACTGTAATTATAGCAGGAGATTCGACTGATGATGGACTTATGCTGAGGAAGAGGATCGGCGTAGGTTCGATGAGATTTATATCAATTGATGGTGGTCATACAGCTGAACATACCATAAATGATCTCAAGATTTCTAGTGAGCTCATTTCAAATGAAGGTGTAGTTATATTAGATGACATACTCAATCATCATTGGCTTGGAGTAATAGAGGGAGTGGTTAAATTTCTAGATTCTAAGCCAACGCTTATCCCGTTTGCGATAGGTCACAATAAGTTGTATCTTTCAAAACTTAGTTTTAACCATCGCTATCAAAGTTTGTTTGAAAATTCTAAACTGGCAACGAAAGTTGTAAATTTTTTCGGCCATCAACTAGTGGCTCTTTAAATAGGGGTAGCATAAATTTGAACAATTTTTTTGCATAGAAGCCCTGGCCATAAACTCGGATCGGGTTCGGCTGGGTATGAAGGGTTCGTCGATATTCAAGAAGTCAGCACACAGCATCCGATGAGCTCATGCGACCGAATCCGTAGTTGGGTCGCCACCGGTTTCCTAGACTGACCTGAGCCTCAGCAGATATTGCTTCTCGTACTCTACAGGAGGCAGGTTATTTGCATGGGCGTACCTGCAATTGGGGTTGTAAAGTATTTCGATGTAATCAAACGTCCTGGTGTGCCTCCTCTCGGGTTGGATGAATCTTTCGTCTAATGTGCTCACACCTGAGTTACTGGAGGAAGCTCTCTGACAGAGCGTTGTCATGGCAGTTCCGTCGGCGGCGCGTGTTGCCTAGCAGGTTGTTGGCCTTCAGGAAGTCCTGCCAGTCATAGCTAGTGAATTGGCTGCCCTGTTCTGAATGCACCATAACTTTTGTTTTGTGTTTGCGCCGCCATACCGCCATCAACAAAGCGTTGAGCGCGAAATCGCTTGTCATGCTTTCACATAGTGGCCAGCCAATGACCTGGTGGGAGAACAAGGCGATGACTACGGACAGGAACAACCGGGAACAAACAGCCCTCGTCGGTGCGCAGGGAGGTGGTATCGGTAACCCATAACTTGTTGGGTTCCAGAACATCGAACTGGCGTTGCAGATGGTTGGACGAAACATCTTGAGGCTTGCCAGCGCGTACTCCTCAGCGGGGGCCATAACCTGTTTTGGGGCATAGCCCCTCGGGCTTCATCAAGCGCGCCACACGGTGCTTGCCGCAGGACTCACCCGGGTCACAGTTGATCGTGCGGTAGCCCCACACGGCGCCACTCTTCCGCCAAGATTGCTTGTTCACGCCTAGAATGTGCTGGTCGTCCCTTGCGCGCTCTGATATCGGCGCCTGCTGCCAGGCTAAAAGCCACTGGGATGGAACTGCAAAACTTTGCACTTGCGCCGCACCGGTCACATCGCGCTCCACAGTTACATGCTTGAACTCGGCCTTGAGCCGGCGCAGTTCATCTGACTGGGTATCTTGTGCGGCCCGAGCCTCGGGGGCCTTGCTGTAGCGCTTGATTTACGAATACAGGCTGTGTTGACTGACACCAAGTCTGGCGGCAACTTCTGCTATCCGGTGGCCATGGTCAGTTACCTGTTTTTCAGCTTCAATCTTGAATTCTTCGGGGAATTTTGTCTACTTATTCATGTAAACCTCCTCTATCTCTTGAAATTGAGGTCATCAGGTTTCTACAAAATCCCGGGTGATTGACCGGGGCGATTCAGGAAATGGCAAATGCTTGCAGAATTCAGGGAGAAAGAGTACTCTTGCGATTTGCAAAAATGGCGTAAGGATCTTAAAAATGATTTCGAAAAGAAAAAATTCGATCGAGACCCGCTGCGGGTGGGGGCGGGAGTTCGCAGGCGGTGTTGCTCGTATTGCCTCATACACAGCCGGTTTGGCATGTTTTTTTGCCACTTCTATAGCGCAAGCTGGACCTGCCAGTCCGTATCCGGTTCAAATTCAACAACCGAATGGAGTAACCTTCCAAGCGTACGCACGTGGTGACGAGTTCCAGAATTGGACGGAGACCGCAGCAGGCTATACAGTGGTCAAAAATCCGACCACTGGCGCTTACGAATATGCGGTTGGTGATGCTCTGGGTAATCCGGTTCCTTCAGGCGTGGAAGTGGTTTCAGACGGCGCCGCGGTCAACGTACCGCAATCGCAATGGCCACCAAAGCACTTACGCCCGCCAAGGAATGATGCGCTGGAACAATACCAAGCTGATTTCTTAAACAGTATCCGAGCAACAAGAGCAAGTGGCGGAGCTACATTTTCGTCACCCGTGACCGGTACATGGGCCCCAACTCCAGTGACGGGATCTAAAAAGATACTGATGGTTTTGGTCAATTTCCAGAACGTCAGTTTACAACCGGGAGCACTCACATACTGGGGAAATATAGTACATAGCACGTCAGCCCCTTCAGTAGCCAAATATTATCAAGATAATTCGTTTAGCGCTATTTCAGTTGTGCCGGTCGCTTCTACTCAACCTGGTAGCCCGAATGGTGTTGTATCCGTTTCATTGCCGCAGAATCACCCCAATTGTGGTAGTAGCTGCTCATATTCAACTGAGTCTGCCTGGATCAATAGTGCTCTTGCTTTAGCAGCACCCTATGTTAATTTTGCCGGTTTGGATACGAATGCGAATGGAACCATCGAGGTTGACGAAGCACTAATCTATTTTGTTTTGGCCGGCGGTGAAGCGTCTTCGTCAGGCCCAACCCCGTCCATATGGGCACATGCTTGGGGTGGAGGTGGCGTCACTGTTGCTGGAAAATCTGTTAACCACTGGGCGCTCAATGGTGAGATGTATAGCAGCTCGAATCGTATGACGATGGGTGTGGTAACCCATGAGATGGGTCACGCAATGGGTGGCCTTCCGGATTTGTATGACATTGCTGGAAAAAACGGCGGTTTGGGAATTTTCAGCCTGATGGCAAGTGGATCTTGGGGGGGGAAGAGTGGCGAAATCGGTGGGTCCACACCCGTGGGGTTGGATGGTTGGAGTCGTCAATACTTGGGTTGGTCTACCCCCCAGACGCCGGGCAATGGCGCTGTCGTTTCCTTTTCGAGTCCCTTGTCTAGCCCAAGCGCATCGGTAATGCTAATGAACAGCGGTGTTAGTACGAGTGAGTATTGGCTAGTTGAAAATCGTCCGCCCGTTGGCTGGGATGCTGGAATGGCTGCCGTTTTTGGCACGTGGTCCGGTGGGTTGTTGGTTCAGCATATTGATACAAATATTGGCTCAAAATCTGCCAACAGTTTTAATAAATATGTAGCGGGTAGTCACCAAGGGAATATGGCGGTAGAAGCCTCAAACGCGAATTGCACTTTAGTGACGCCCCCGGGCTCATGGGGTGGTTGTCTATCGCTCATGTACTATGCAGGAAACAATACGACTTTTAATGCTGCATCAGTGCCGAGTTCCAAATATTACAATGGAGCTCTGAGTAGTTTGGGTATGACCAATGTGTCTGCCGCATCCAGCACGATGACTGCTACGATGCAGACAACGCTACCCTCGACGTTTACTCTTTCTGTTAGTCGTAGTGGTGCGGGAACTGTTACTTCCAGTCCTGGTGGAATCAATTGTGGGGCTGCATGCAGCGCAAGTTTCACTTCGGGCGCATCGGTTACGCTGACCGCGACACCAGATTCCACGACAATATTTACAGGCTGGGGCGGCGCTTGCAGTGGCACGGCGACTACTTGTAACCTGACGATGAGTGCCGCCCGCAGTGTGGTGGCCAATTTTACAGCTACCTGTACTTCCACGGTTGATACGGATGGTGATGGTATTCCCGATTGTGTCGAGATCAGTTTGGGTACAAACCCAAATGTTAAAGATAACGATGTTTTTACCAATTCGTTGCTTTTTGTAATGCAGCAATACCGTGACTTCTTGATGCGCGAAGGCGATTCTGCTGGAATAACAGGTTGGAATAATGCCCTCAGTAGTGGAGCAGTAACACGCGCGCAAGTTGTTGATAGCTTTTTCAATTCGACTGAATTTCAATCGAACTTGGCACCAATTGTCCGATTGTATTTTGCATATTTTTTGCGTATTCCAGATTATGGCGGATTGAAATATTGGTTAATGAGTGCAAGGGCTGGTTACGGCTTACAATCAATCTCTCAAGACTTTGCAGGATCAGCTGAGTTTACAACCCGATATGGCGGCCTTACGAATGACCAATTTATAACATTAATCTATAACAATATATTGTCTAGAGCACCTGAACCAATTGGAAAGGCATATTGGCTAGGCAAATTAAATGATGGAAGTTTGACTCGAGGTCAAGTCATGATTGGATTCTCTGAGTCCACCGAGTACATAACAAAGATGACTAACTCTGTCAAAGTAACAATGGGGTACGTGGCTATGTTACAACGCAGTCCCGACCAGACACATTTTGATGCAGATGTGGCCGCGTTGGATGGAGGTGGCTCATTTCTCAGCTTTGTCGGCAACATTTTGGGATCAACTGAATACAGTCAGCGGTTTCTGCCGTGATTTTGACAGGGCTAGGTTCAACTCGAGTTGAACTAGCCCTTTCCTTCAATTGCTCATAGCGGTTATCCGAAAATTGGCTGCATGGTTTGAGGACTTCTTCTGTCGTTAAATTGCGCTACGGTCAATTCGCCTTATTCAGGAAGTTCTGTAAATCATCGTCAATTTGGCGCTTTGAACTTGTTTCCGTTTGAAACATTGCAGGCCATGAAACAAGCAGGATTGAGACACTACTAAACTGTCAAAAAAATATGTATCGACTAACCCTTTGAGTAAGAAGAACAAGCGGTGTTGTGGGGCACCTTGCTAGACAATGAGTCACTTTGGGTATCGAGGAGTTACCTTGGGTCAAGTTTTATCGGGATCGCCGTCTGGCTGGTTAATTGCCGATAGTAATTTCCGTCAGCTTCGGCAAAGGGAATGTATCCGATAGGCTCAAGTAGCCGGTGATGGTTAAACCATGGTAACTATTGCAACGTTGGAATCTGTAGTTATCCAATGGGCGTCTACGGCGCATCGCGGTGAATCAATTCAGCCCTGTAAGGGGATTGATTGTTTCTGCCAATGCGTTGTTGTAACAGTCGCACTTTCTGCGATCTAGGGGTTCAATGCCTTCCTCGGCCAGCAGCTCGTTGTATCAAATGAATGGACATCGCAACCCACGATCGCAGTGGTTGATGAGTTCGTCACGTTACCGCTGCCGGCCAACCAAGGCGTGCTTCAAGGCGTCCAGAACACAGTCTGTTCACATGGGACTGGTTTAATACTAACCCACAATGCGGTGCGTAGACAACAATGATAGCGGCCACAAAATGATAGCTCTGCCAGGTCAATACGTATGTTAATTCTGACACCCACGACGGGGCAATCTACTTAATCGTGCAGATTGGCACGACCCCGTAGGTGTTGCGATGCTAGTTGATGAAGTCCTTCAGGACTTGAGTTCGCGGTCGAGTTTCGCATGGGCGAAAAAAACTCTGACCAGTTTAAAGATTTCATGGGAGCGGCGCCACTACTTGTTCTCTGCTTCCAGGGCTTTCACCTGTCTACATTGGTCCGTGGTGATTCCGCCGAGGGTACCGGTGTCAACCTCATGCTTGTGAACCCATGTTTTTAGGATCTTCTATACATAGCTGATCTTGGCTGAGATCGATTCAATGTTCGCCTACAGGAATGGATATCGTCCACGGCGTTCTTGCGCCATGTGAGCGTCGCGTTCACGGACTTTGGGTGAAAATTTGTTTGAGCTTTTGCTTGTACCCCATCTTCTCAAAGGTTGGAGCCTCCTCAATACCAAGGGCGATTCACACGGCCTGAAGTGAGTATGGCGTCGGTGCTTCTGGCTCTGGTGTAAGGCATGGCCGTTGTCAGATAATATGCGGTCGATATTTGATGGCGTGGCGTAAGAAAATATTTCTGTTTCATTAAGAGTGATACGATTGTATGGGGGCGAGTTTTGAAATTTTCTGACCCGGATGTGGCGCTGCAACACCAATTGCGGGGGCTGGACAATTCTGCCTACGTGCAACAACTCTATTTGCGTGTATTGGGGCGCGTGGCAGACCCCGATGGCTGGAAGTCTTACGTGGAAAAATTGGAGGCCAGTCTGCCCAGAGAGGAGGTTTACCTCGCCTTGGCCAATAGTGAAGAGGGTGTGCGATACGCCAACCGCCGTGCTGCCCTGCGGCAACAGCAGTGTGTGGTACTGACCCCAATGCCTACCGCAGTGTCGATTGCATCGACATTAGTGGTCGAGCATGTGAGTGAATTGGTGGCCTTGAATGGTGCTGCATTCGTTGCCACGGTGTACAGGGTGTTGTTGAACCGCGAAGTTGACCCCGATGGTGCACGCACCTACCTTGGTTTGTTGCGGGCTGGTTGGTCTAAGACGCATGTTCTTACAGTATTGGCCAAGTCAGCAGAGGCGCGCAGTGTAGGGTGTGTGCTGCCAGGTTTGAAGCAAGTTACACACAACTATGCCAAGGCAGAGCGCCGGTCATGGGGTGGCTGGTATTGCCGCAATATTCTGGGCATGGAGTCTGACTTGCCCGCAGACCGCGAGCGCCGCGCACTGTTTTTTCACATAGTCCTGAGTGACGGGGTGTGATGGCCTTGCACACACTGGCGGACGACCCTCAACCGGCGCCCAACCCACCCGTGCAGATTAATGTTGAGGATCTTATGGGACAGCTCAGCGATGTCGATTTGCTGCAAGCTGCCGACGCCTATTTTGCACGGCTGAATGTGGGTTCTGAGCAGTGCCGCAATCCTTTGTCTAACGTGGCGGATGCCATTCACATTACGCGCAACGTGAGTCTGTTGCTTCAAGCAGTCGATGTGTTCCCCGGTGCGGATGTACTGGACTTTGGCTGCGCAACCGGTTGGCTTAACCTTGCCCAGGCCAGTTTGGGCTGCAATGCCATGGGGTGGATATTTCCTCATCCGCACCTCGTTTGGCGCAAGCGTGGTGTGACCAACGTGGTGTGCGTCCAAGCGGCACGGTACAGCTTAAGGTTTACGATGGGCACCGCCTGCCGCTGCAAGACAGGAGTGTGGACCGAGTGGCGTGCCTTGCTGTGTTTCACCATGTCAAAGTTCAGCTTGCCACTTTGCGTGATCTTGCCAGAGTGCTTCGCCCGTGGGGCCGTATTGCAATGGTGGAGCCTGGCCCCCATCACTCGCAAACGGCCCAATCGCTGGCCGAGATGGCGCAGTTCAAGGTGATAGAGAACGACATCGTGATGGCAGATATCGCCGCTGCTGCGCAGCAAGGGGGGTTGATAGTGCCGCAGATATTGGTACAACTGCAAATACCTTGGGTGGTGCCATTTAACCGAGACCAGCAGTGGGCGGACTCCCCCGCTTTGCCCGAGAGTGATGCTGCACGCTTGGTGGCGAAACTGCATCGCCAATTGACCGACCAACAGTGTTTCTATTTGCAGAAACCGGGTCATGCAAGCAGCGTGGATAGCCGCCGCTCCCATGCATTGGCGGCCAAGCTGCAATTGCAGTCAGCGTCACCTGCAGCGGGTGCCACGGGTTTGGCAGACTTTCGTTTTCGAATTTGCAATACAGGAGAGGCCACCTGGCTCTGCCGTGCCGGCATTCCGGGTCAGGTCAACTTGGGCTGTCAGTTGCTTGGGCCTGACGATAGCGTGGTTCAATTAGACTTTGCACGTTTCCCGCTTGAAAGTCCTTACGTGGCGCCAGGGTCTGCCGTGAAAATAGCGGTGCGCGTGAAACGCCCAGAAGTTGCAGGTGAATACTACTGGTTCGACTTAGTCGCAGAGCAAATTGCCACGTTCCAGCAGAGTGGGCATTGCCAGCCAGTGGATTGGCATCCGGGTGCATAAAGCCGCTTTGAATTTGTTGTCTCCATTTCGAACAGTAAGTATGAACATCGCATTACCAATCATTACCTTTTATCCTCGCGTAGCCGTTGTGGGGTTGACCATTTTTTTTGCTGTGACCTTGGTGGGGTGTGCATCACCGCCCAACTGGATACCAACATCTGGGCCCAGTCGCACCCAGTTGGAGGACTCGATGGCATCCCCGCCCACAAATGATATTCAAATCGTGGAGGTAAACGAAGCCGTAGCGCGCCGACTGTTGGCGGCAAAAAAGCAGCTGCAGTTCTCTGAAACGTTGGGTAATGCCGGGCAGGCACCCTATTTGGTGGGTCTGGGTGACGTTATTGAAGTTACCCTTTGGGAGGCACCGCCTGCAGCCCTGTTTGGTGGAGCAGTATTGGACCCTAGGGTAAGCCCGGCTACTACCCGCGCTACCACACTCCCTGAACAGATGGTGAGCGCGAACGGGACTATTAACGTACCGTTTGCCGGCCAAATTCAGGCGGCTGGACTCAGTTTGCAGCAGATTGAGGCGGACGTTACAAAACGACTGAAGGACAAGGCCAATCAGCCGCAAGTATTGGTGCGGACCATCCGCAACAATTCAGCCAACGTTACGGTAGTTGGCGAGGTTGCCAACAGCACTCGCATGCCGCTCACCGCCAAAGGTGAGAGGCTGCTGGACGCATTGGCCGCGGCTGGAGGGGTGCGGCAACCGGTTAATAAAATGACATTGCAGGTGTCGCGTTCGGGGCAGGTTCAAGCCATGGCACTGGATGCGATTATTCGTGACCCCAAACAAAACATCGTGCTGCAGCCGGGTGATGTAATTACTTCGTTTTTTCAACCGCTTAGTTTTACGGTGCTGGGCGCCACTGGCAAAAACGAAGAAATCAATTTTGAAGCGCAAGGCATTTCAATTGCGCAGGCTCTGGCCCGTGCGGGTGGATTGCAGGATGTTCGTGCAGATGCCAGAGGCGTATTTTTGTTTCGGTTTGAGTCCCCTGACGTACTGGACCTTCCCGTCAAACCAGTTTTGACTCCCGAGGGCAAGGTACCGGTTGTCTATCGACTCAATTTGAAGGATCCAGCTAGCTTTTTTGTAGCGCAAAGTTTTCCAGTGCAAAACCGTGATGTGCTGTATGTGTCGAATGCGTCGGGTGCGGAGTTGCAAAAGTTTCTGAACATTCTGACATCGTCCATCTACACCATCAGCACAGTTGTGAACAGCACGCGCTGACACACCCGCATTCGCGTATGGATGAGATGGCGATAGACATCACGAGGTTGCTGGTTCGCGGCCTGAAAGGGCGGCTGCCGACCGGAGTAGATCGGGTGAGTCTTGAACACGTCCGCTATTTCCAAAGCCGGGCCAGTGCCATGGTGCGATTTGCAGGCCGCTGGTTAATGTTGCCAGAAGGCGAATCCCGCCGGCTGTTCGATGAATTGCTCGATCCTGGGCAAAATTTCAAATGGACTGTGCGGTGGCTCCTCGTCAAAGTGTATGTGCTGGGTTCGCAACCCAAGCGGGGCATGGTATTACTGAACACGGGGCACAGTGGTTTGGAACACCCCAGCTATGCCGAAAATGTTCGACGTTTTGGTTTGCGTCCAGTGTATTTTTTGCACGATTTAATCCCGCTGACACACCCGGAATATTGCCGCGATGGCGAGGCCATGAAGCATCGCCAACGGATGGCAGGCATGCTCTCGGGTGGGTGCGGAATCATTGCCAACTCCAATGCGACACGCTTGTCTTTGGAGCATTACGCGCAAAGTACCGGTGACACGGTGCCGCTCTGTGTAGTGGCACCGTTAGCCCCTGCTTGTTTACCAGTACCAGCCAGGAACCGGCCCATGATTGAGCATTATTTCGTGGTACTTGGAACGATAGAACCACGCAAAAACCACCTGCTATTGCTGCAAGTGTGGCGCCAGTTGATTGAAGAGTTGGGTCTGGCTGCGCCGCGCCTTGTCATTATTGGACAGAGGGGGTGGGAGTGCGAGCAGGTGGTTGATCTACTGGACCGTTGCGAAGTCCTGCGGGGCGTGGTGCTGGAAAAAAACCGATGTAGTGATGCTGAAATGGCGACGTGGCTGTTCCATGCACAGGCGTTGCTATTTCCATCCTTCATTGAAGGCTATGGCATGCCTTTGGTGGAAGCGCTACAAATGGGTGTGCCCGTATTGGCAAGTGACTTGCCGGTTTTTCGGGAAATTGCGGGGGATATTCCCGAATACCTGCACCCGATTGATGGCGTTGGTTGGAGGCGACTGATTCTAGAGTATGCAAAGTGTGACGGTTCTGCGCGACGGGCCCAATGTGTGCGTCTGTGTGGTTTTCTGTCTCCAACCTGGGAACAGCATTTTGTTGTGGTGGAGACACTGTTGGCGCAAGTTAGTGAGCGCCATCTCCTGTGATGCAGCATCCGATGGTTCGCTTTCCTGACATGGTGATGGACGTCGTTGTTTATGCCTTCCCTCGCTGGAAATGGTCAGTGGTTCGTCAGTGTTTTCCGAAAGCGAATGTTACTTTCGTAAAACCTGGGGCGGTCATTCCAGATGGTGTTTGGTTGCTGTTATGGGGAAAGTCAAATCTACCTCAAGGGCTTGCCTCTGATATTCGGGTGCTCCGAATGGAGGACGGATTTCTGCGTTCGGTGGGGCTCGGAGCGGAATTGGTCAGGCCGCTGTCTTGGGTAATTGATGGGCGGGGAATGTATTACGACGCAACAACACCGTCGGACTTGGAATGCATCCTTGCGACCCACCCGTTTGATGAAGCCCTTTGCGCCAGAGCTGCCGAGTTGCGGGAGTGCATTGTTGCCTCGCGCCTGACAAAATACAACGTGGGGGGCGGCTTTTGGACCAGGCCCTCGCATGCCACGCGGGTCATACTGGTTCCGGGTCAGGTGGAGAGTGATGCTTCACTGGCGTATGGTGCACCGGGCGAACGTAGCAATATGGGCTTGCTTCGCACGGTGCGTGCAATGCATCCGCGGGCGTATATCGTTTATAAGCCACATCCGGATGTTGTGGCGCGCTTGCGCAAACAAGGTGTCTGCGAGCAAGATGCTATTGCGTGGTGTGATGAAGTGTTGACGGATGTTTCCATGGGAGACTTATTGTTGTTGGTCGACGAGGTTCATGTCCTGACATCACTTACCGGGTTTGAGGCCTTGCTGCAGGGCAAGCGCGTTGTATGCCATGGCCAGCCGTTCTATTCGGGATGGGGCCTCACACACGACTGCGTGCCCAACCCGCGGCGCCAGCGTCGGTTGTCGCTCGATGCTTTGGTGGCTGGTGTGCTGATTGAGTATCCGCTGTACATGAGTCGGGATGGAAAAGTGCTGATCAGCGCCGAACAGGCGTTGGACACACTTGTGCAGTGGCGTCAGAGGCGTGGAATGAAGGTGCACTGGTGGCAACGAATTACCCGGACTATCCTGCGCATATTTATAGGTGTCAGGTAACGACGCTGCCCCCGTGTTCTTGCACGACAGCAGCCATGATTTGTCTTGCTCCAGAATGCTATTATTTCTCGTTGCATTTAGTGATCTGCGTGGTGACTGGCTTGAATACTTGGCGATTTCTGGGCAAGTTGGGGTGGTTGAGCACTGCATATCCAAGAGACAGAAATGGACTAATGATTTTTAACGGGGACCGGATCGCAATCTTGATGGGTGTGACCTGTGCACCAAGATCCTGCTTGATTGAGTAAGTGGTCAAGCCCATTTCAACTACTTTGGCTTCCAATTGAATGGCGGTATCAATGACGGCTTGGGCTACATAAAAGTAGAGGCTGTCGTTCACGGCTTCATTCCGACCGAAATAGAGCCAACGCAGAATGGGGCCATCGTGTAGCAGCAGGGCATGGCCGATCAAAGCGTTGTCTTTAAAGAATAGCAACGCCTTGGAATGCGCGCCCATGTTGCGGGAGTAATCTCGATAAAAAGTAGGGGTCAGCACTTCGCGCTGAAATTCATCCGCTTGATCGTGGACCACCATCCATTGTGCGCAGAGTACGTCCGCCAAATGGTCAAAATCATTCACCAATTCGTGACGTACGTGTTGATCACGGTTGCGGCGTAACTGCTTTAGCAACTTGCTGCGGTAATAGCTTTTCATGGATGCGTGATAGGCTGCAGCGCTTCTCCATTGGATGTCTAGGTAAGTGTTGGGAAGGCTGTCGACCAATTTGTAGCCAAGTTGGTTGAACTTTTTCTGCAGAATGTCTGAGCCACTTTCAAAATCACGCACGATGATGAGAAACTGTCTTTCGGTTTTTGCAGTTGCCATTAACAACTGGTGCATGTGTTCAATGACGGCTTGTTGTGAAACGCCTGGTGCAGTAATGAAGGGGGGGCTACTGACGGTAATAGGTGTCCCCCACTCAATCATCCGAAACTTTAAAAAGTTCGGAAAAAATCGCCTGACTTTGGCTAAAAAATTGCGCAAAGGCCGTGGCGCAAAAATGGCAATGTCGGTTGTGATGGAGTAAAAACTGGTCAGAGCAACAGGAGTGTCGTTATCATCCGTCAAGATCACGTGGCGATAGCTAAAGTCGTTCATTCCGGAGCGCTCTATCACTTCCCAGAATTCATGTGAAAAGGCCTTGGAGTTCTCTGAAAGTAGGCTATTCCAAACCGTTTTCGGGATGTGGTCAATGCGGCTGAATATTTGGGATTTCACGTTGAAAGGCGGCCTGTTGTTTCTTCAAAGACCATGGTTGGGTGACCCTCAATGACTAATGGGGCGTCTGATCGCCACGCGCTGGTAACTGGCGCTACAGGTTTTGTTGGAGGGCACTTGGTCCGGCGTCTTTTGCGGGATGGTTGGACGGTTCGCTTACTGGTTCGATCACCAAGTGCACTACCGGAAGAAATATACCAGCAGTGTGAGGTAGTGCACGGTGATCTCGCATGTATGGATGCGCTGGTAGCGGCGGTTTCGGGGGTCGCTGTGATTTTTCATTGCGCCGCCAATGTGAATACATGGGATCGCTGGGATGCGTACTGTGAAGCGAATATTGCTGGGGTTCGTAATTTGCTTTATGCCATCGTTCAAAGTAACCCCCGCTTATTCCGCTTGGTCCATGTGTCCACCGTAGACGTCTATGGTTTTCATGAATCGCCTTGCAATGAATTGTCGGACGCGTCTGGCGGTGAATTCGGATACGGCCGAAGCAAACTCTTTGGTGAGGACTTGGTCAGACAATGGGGGAAGGAACACAGCATGCCCTTCACCATTGTCCGTCCGTGCAATGTGATCGGGCCAGGAAGCCAGTTCATCCAGCGAATCGGACAGAGCCTCCAATCGGGTGTAATGCTCAAAATCAATCATGGTAGTGCCAATGCAGGCTTACTCTACGTCGACAACCTGATCGACTATATGATTTGGGCAGCCAGCGCCAACAATGCCCTGGGACAGTGTTACAACGTGCGAGACCTTGGCGATACAACTTGGGCTGAGTTCCTGCTTGCCTTTCGCCGTGCAATCAATGGCAGGGGTGTTGTCATCAATCTGCCATTTGACATGGCCATGCTGGTAGCCCGCTGTGTTGAATGGGGTTGTCGTATGGCCCGTTTTCGCGGGGAACCTTTTCTGCACCCATTATTCGTTTGTATTTTTGGCAGAACGTGCGGTCACGATGCAAGCAAAATCAGAGTCGATAGCGGATTTTCGAGTGCAGTGGGGTTTGACGCCGCGCTAAGGCGTTCTGCGCAATGGTTCATTGAGCGTCCAGCAGAGGAATGATGGCGAATTTGCATTTTGTTTTTATCCAGGGAATGCCGTCACCTTTTTTTTGTCAAATAGGCGCTTTGCTTCGTGATCGCGGCTGCAGGGTTACGCGGATTAACCTGTGCGTTGGTGACTGGTTGTACTGGTCCGGAGAATGCTCACTAAGCTACCGGGGGCGTTATGCGGACTGGTCAACCTTCATCAGTGAATATTTTGATCAGAATGCAGTGACTGATTTGGTTTTGCTGGGGGAGCAGCGTCGCTATCACAAGGAAGCGGTGGCAGTTGCGCAGACGCGTGGAATCCGCGTTACGGTCAACGATTTCGGATACCTTCGGCCCGACTGGATCACACTCGAAGAAGATGGAATGGGCGGCAACTCACATTTTCCTCGTGATCCTGCAGACATTTTGAAGCAGAGTGCCAATATCGGGTCCGTTAATTTGGCGCAACGCTACCGAGACAGTGCTTTCAACATGATGCGGGCGGACCTTTTGTATAACTTCAGTAATCTGCTCTTCGGGTGGCTGTATCCCCACTATCGACGGACCGACTACCGCCCTCATACGCTGATCTATACGGTTTCCAGTGCGAAGCAGCATGCGCTGACACGGCTAAGGCGTGACAAAAATCGACGAAGAGTTGAGAGACTTATCAAGTCTGGGCAACGATATTTCATATTGCCCCTGCAGTTAGATCACGATTTCCAAATTGTTACTTACTCGCCGTT
>Ga0073904_10000235_pt1 | contig 38088 bp, 33 predicted proteins | sample KloWWTrecipitate_FD_66668 | JGI IMG/M metagenome (GOLD analysis project Ga0073904, IMG submission 66668) | Active sludge microbial communities from Klosterneuburg, Austria, studying microevolution and ecology of nitrifiers - Klosterneuburg... | ecosystem: Engineered > WWTP > Aerobic digester >... | reverse complement strand
ACTGAGCGCCGACGGCCTGCGCGTGCTGGCCGTGGCTTACCGGAGGCTCGACGTCCGCGACGCCTACGCGCGAGAGGACGAGTTGCACATGGTGCTCGCGGGCTTTGTCAGCTTCATGGATCCGATCCTGGAGGATGTTTCGGACGTACTGGCTGAACTCGGGCGCGACGGCGTGACCGTCAAGATCCTCACCGGAGACAATCCCGTCGTGGCCCGCCACGTCTGCCGGACCATCGGGCTCGGCGAGGATCAGGTCGTCACGGGCGACGACATCTCCGGACTCGACGATGCCGCGCTCGGCCACGTGGCGGAGGAGGGCACCCTCTTCGCGCGGCTGTCGCCGGGGCAGAAGAACCGGATTATCCTCGCGCTGAAGCGTCGGGGCCACGTCGTCGGGTTCATGGGCGACGGTATCAACGACGCGCCGTCACTTCATGCCGCCGATGTGGGCGTGTCCGTCATGGGCGCGGCCGACGTGGCACGCGAGGCCGCGGACGTCATCCTGGGCGAGCGCAGCCTGCGGGTGCTCCACCGTGGCATCCTCGCCGGCCGCCGCGCCTCGGCCAACATGATGAAGTACCTGCTGATGGGCACCAGCTCGAACTTCGGCAACGTGTTCAGCATGGCGGCCGCCTCCGTGTTCCTCCCGTTCCTGCCGATGCTGCCCACGCAGATCCTGCTGAACAACTTTCTCTACGACGTCGCGCAGATCGCCATCCCCAGCGACAATGTCGATGCGGGCTACCTGCGCACCCCCCAGCGCTGGAACATGCGGGTGGTCCGCGATTTCATGGTCTTCATCGGCCCCATCAGCTCGCTGTTCGACTTCCTCACCTTTTACGTCCTGCTGCGCGTCTTCCATGCGGGCGAGGTGCTGTTCCACTCCGGATGGTTCGTCGAGTCGCTGGCCACCCAGACGCTGGTGCTGTTCGTGATTCGCACGATGGGGAGCCCGTGGAGGAGCCGGCCGAGCCGCGCGCTGGTGCTGACGACGCTGGCGGTCGTGGGCGCCGGACTCGCCCTGCCGTGGACGCCGCTGGCGGGCGCGCTGGGGTTCATGCCGCTTCCATGGGCGTATGTCGGGTTCCTTCTGGCCGTCCTGGCGGCCTACCTCGGTCTGGTGGAGGCGGCCAAGCGACGCCTGGTGCGGTACGCCGCCATCAGCGGCTGACGCGCGCCGCCGCTATCGGAGGATGGCGTCCACGAGGCGGCCGTACTCGCCGCCGAAGTGATGTCCTTCGCCAATCGTGACTGCCCGCAGCCGGACCGCCGTCACGGCGCGGCAGACCGAGTCGGGCTCGTCGGCGGCCGACACACAGGTCACTGGCATCGAGAGGCGGGCGATCTCGGGAGCGGTGGGGTACTGGGGATCGGCGCCGCCGCCAAGCCAGCTCGCCAGGTGGAAGGCGAATGCGGCGGTGTCGGACGGACTGAGCAGCGCGACGGTGGTGACGCGGCTCCTCAGCGCGGCGGGCAGCCGGTTGACGAGAAACGGCGCCACGTCGGCGCCGAAAGAATAGCCCACCACCAGCACCTGCGCCTTCTGCCACGCCGCCGTGAAGTGCTCGATGATGCGGGCGAGATCGGCGGCGGCAGACGCTGGGGCCCGCGGGGTCCAGTAGTAGTCCAAGCTGCTCCAGCCCACGACAGGAATGCCGGCCGTGGCCAGCGCGTCCGCCACACCCTTGTCGATGTCGGCCCAGCCGCCGTCCCCGCTGAGGACCACCGCCATGGTCGTCGGGTCCGGGCGTCCGGCCGCCGGCACTTCCACCAGCGAGAGATCGGCCACCGCCGGGGTCGTGATGCGCGCCGGCCCGGCCAGGCTCCGGCGGGCGTTGGCAATGGCGTGGTACGCCTCGAGAAACACGGACGCCCAGCGAGCCGGTACGCCGAAGCCGTGGCCGACCTTCGGCAGCGAGAAGAGACGGGCCGAGCCGGTGCCGGCGACGAACGCCTTCGTGGCCGCCGCGGAACAGACCTGATCCGCCTCGCCCTGCAGCACCATCCAGGGCACCGTCGATCCCGCAAAGGGCGACAAATCGTACCCTACCTCTTTCGGCCGCTTCGTGGCTGCCAGCCCGCGCATGCGGCAGAGCGGTTGGCGCATTTCGATGTCCGGACAGAACCCGAGGCTGATGGCGCCCGCGAAGGTCTCGGGCGGCGCCGCGGCAAGCGCGGCGTAGACCAGCGTCGCCCCCGAGGAGTAGCCCGCCAGCATGGGCCGCACGTAGGCCGGGAGCTTGAAGCGAAGCTGCACGGCGCGAGACAGCTCCTCGAGTGCGCCCGCCGGGTACACGCAGCGTCCCGGCACGTCGAGGCGCTTCAAGAAGGCCCGGATGTCGATGCCGACTACCAGCGCGCCCGCGTCGCGCAAGCGTTCGGCCATGTCGACCACGCCGAGATTCCAGCCGCCATCGCCGGAGAGAAAGAGCACCACCTCCTCGGGCGCCGCCAACGGCGGATACACCGTCACCGTGCCGAACGACGGGGTCTGCACCCGTTCGGTCTGCGGCACGGCGGCTTCCTGGGAGGCCGTCAGCACGCCGCTCATCGCCAGGACGGCGAGACAGGTTGCACACGTCACTCTGGACGCCACAGGGCCTCTGGACCTGGACCGCGCAGCCACGGCACTCGTCTGGCGGGGATTCGCCAGGCTTACCGCACGGCGGCGGGAGCGCCGAAGCTCTGCACCGCCTCGGCCTCGGTTTCGAAGCACTCGAACACGTGTAGCAGCTTCGTGATGACCAGCAGGTCGTTGAGCCGCCGCGTGATTCCGAGCAGCTTCACCGTACCGCCGCGGTTCCTGGCCGCGGTGAACGACTCGACGATCTCGCCCAGCCCGCCACTGTCCACGTACCGCACGTCCGCCAGGTCGAGCACGATACGGCGATGATTCTCGTCCAGCAGGTGCCGGATGCGATCCGCCAGCGACGGGTGCGATCCGTTCAGCACGATGTCGCCGTGGACTTGCACGACCGTCACCATGTCGATCGTCCGCTCTTCGAGGCGCATGACTCGTTCCTGTCCGTGGCGCGCGACGCCCGAAGGAGAAGTTCTTCGCGACCGGCGCCACCGACAGCCATTACAGCCGGTCGGCCTGAACGGAGGCTTGGCGATGGATTAACTCGCGTTCATGGGCAAGGGCACGGCGGGCAGGCGGATCGTAAACGTGCTGCCCTCACCAGGGGCGCTCGTGACGCTGATAGTCGCCTGGTGACGCTCGGCAATCCAGTGGGCCAGGGCGAGACCCAGGCCCGCGCCCTCGGTCTGACGGGACCGGGCTGAATCGGCGCGATAGAACCGTTCGAAAAGATGCGGCAGGGCGTCGGCGGGCACACCAATCCCCGTGTCCGCTACCGTCACCTGGGCCAGCCCGGAGGCACGGGACACGGTCATGGCGATGCGACCGCCGTCGGGTGTGAACTTGATGGCGTTGTCGAGCAGGATCAGCAGCAGCCGCTGCAGCCATCCGGCATCCCCGCGCACCATCACCGGGCCGGCGCCTTCGCCGGTCAGTGCGAGCCCGCGTGCCGCCGCGACAGGCTCGAGTTGCTCGGCCACCGACGAGGCCAGCGCGGCGAGGTCCACCGGCTCGTTGGCCAGCCGGATTTCGCCCGCGTCGGCCCGGGCCAGCGTGAGGATCTGGTTGATGAGGCGCGTCAGCCGATCGAATTCGTCAATTTGGCCGGCCAGCGTCTGGCGAAGCTGATCGGCGGACGAGGAAGGCCGGAGCGAGAGCTCGGCCTCTCCGCGGAGGATGGCCAGGGGCGTCCGCAGCTCGTGGGCGAGCGCAGCGCTGAACTGGCGCATCTCGCCGACGGAGGCCTCGACGCGTTCGAGCGCGCGATTGAATGCCTCGGCCACCTGGTCGAGCTCGTCGTGGGCGCCCCGCACGGCCACCCGTGCGTGCAGGTTGGTGATTCCGATGGCCTGCATGCGTTCGGCGAGCCGCGACAGCGGCATCAGAGCGCGGCCTGCCAGCCAGCGGCCTACGAGGGCGGCGGCCAGCAACCCGGCCAGGATGCGCCAGGCGACCAACCGGTCGAAGCTGGCCAGCGTGCCGTCCATGCGATCCAGCAACTCGCCGACCTGGACGAGGTAGTGCTCGTTCGGCGACGGCGAAATCACGGTGCTCGACAGGCGAAGCCGGCCCCGGTCCGTCCGGACGTCCCGGAGACCGGGCTGCTGGCGGAACTCGGCCACCTCTTCCGGCGTGTAGTTCAACCCGAGTGCTTCGAGACCCGGCGACTGCACGAGCAGCCGTCCGCTGCCGTCGTATACCTGGAAGTAGCGGGTCGCCTCCGCGATGAAGGCCGCCTCTTCGGGATCGCTCCGGTTGTACACCAGGGCCGGCGAGCCGTCCGTGAATTGCAGGAAGGCGTGCAGCCCTCGAGCCCGGCTCTCGAGGCTGTCGGTCGCGTCGGCGTCGAGCTGGCTCACGAGCGTGGTGTGATAGCCGAAACTGAGCACCGTCAGGACAACGGCCAGTGCCACGGTATAGACCACCGTGAGCGACGTCCGAATCGGCAGGGGTTTCACGACGGCTTGTCGGTGAGCACGTAGCCGACGCCGCGGACGGTGTGAATCAGCTGGACCAGCTCGTCTCGGTCCATCTTGTTCCTGAGCGAGTTGATGTGCACTTCGACCACGTTGCTGACGCTGTCGAAATGAATGTCCCAGACGTGCTCGATGATGTGCGACCGGGTGACCGGCCGGTCGCAGTTGCGGGCCAGGAACTCCAGCAGCGCGTACTCCTTGGGCTTGAGCTCGATCGCCCGCCCGCCGCGCGATACCCGCCGGCGCGCGGTGTCGATCTCGAGATCCGCGACCCGCAGGCGCGTCTCCTGAGGCTTGCCCCGCCTGAGCAGCGCCCGGATCCGCGCCGACAGCTCGGCCAGGATAAAGGGCTTCCCCATGTAGTCGTCGGCCCCGCCGTTGAGACCGGCCACGCGCTCCTCGGGAGAGGCGTGCGCGCTGAGGATGAGCACGGGCAGGCTCGCCTTCCGCGCCCGGATGTCGCGCAGCACCTGGAAGCCGGAACGTCCCGGCAGCATGAGGTCGAGCACGACGCAGTCGTAGTCCACCAGGCCAGCCTGCACGCCCGCCTCGTCGCCGTCGTGCAGCACGTCCACGGCAAAGCCTTCTTCCTCGAGCCCCTTCTGGACGAAGCTGGCCACCTTCCGGTCGTCTTCCACTACCAGGATGCGCATGGGTTTCGTGTCATTCTACGCCCTGCCTGGGACCGGCACACCTGGCGTATGCTCCTGACCCCGGGCAGCGCCACCTGTTCGTGGCCGACGGCTTCAACGACCGGATCTACATCCTCCAGCGCAACAAGCTGGAGCTGCTCACCAGCTTCGGCGACGGCGGACGCCAGCCGGGGCAATTCTACGGCGTGCACAGCATCGCCACCGACTCACGCGGCAACATCTACACGACCGAAACCTGGGAGGGCAAGCGCGTGCAGAAGTTCGTCAGCAAGGGCCTCGCCCCGGTCACGACGATGCATCAGGGCACCGTCTGGCCGCGCACGCCGGACCGCTGAAGCGGTCCGGCATATCGGCTCGGGCGTTACGCGGGGTCTGGCGTGGCCGCGGCCGCGCGCCGCTCGGTGTGGAACTGCTCGAGGGCGCGATTGGCCTGAATGATCGTGTCGAGCTTGTCCATCACGGCGCCGAGCATCGAGCCCGACAGCGTGAAGTACATCTCGTCGTCGGGCAGCCCGGTGTAGACTCGATTGCCGATGCACCCTAGGCTGGTCACGCTGCGGCCGCTGCCGTCCACGTGCGGCAGCATCGCGCACGCGGGCCGGCCCATGGTCGGGCTGTCGTCGAAGGCGCCCACGGCCCGGGCGGCCTCCGAGAGCAGCATCAGCTGCCGCGGTGTGCCGCGAACCAGGATCATGTCCGGATCGAACGACGCCTGGCGGAGCGGGCCGTACACGGCCACGCCGAACGCGGCCTGTCGCCTGGGGATGGCCGGCAGCTCCTGTTCCTGCAGGTACTCGAGCGACAACATCGTGCCGACGACGCTCTGGAACTCGCCCGTGCGGTCGGCCGGCAGCGTGATGCCGTGCGTGTGCGCGCCAACGGGACACCCGTAGTGATCCTCGGCGGTCGTGTAGAAGGTGTGACCCTGGGCGGCGTGGGTCCAATACGCGCACCCGGCTGCCAGGCTTTCTGCCACGCGGGGCACACCCGCGGGCGGCTCGTCACGAAAGGCGATTGCAATGGGGGGCCACGTCAGCCCAAGGGTCCGCTCGAGCCTGGCGGCCGCGTCTACTGGCGACATTGCTTTCCTCCCTAAGGGTGTGGCGACGGCGGCTCGTTTCACAACACGCGGAACGATGCCTGCGCCGCCCGCTCGAGGCCGGCGAGGCTGCGGCGTACGTAGACGCGCTGCAGCCAGCGATCGGCCCCGTCGAATCTCGCCTGGAACCGGCTCCGCGCATGCGCGCATCGCCGGTTGTCAACGACGAGCAGATCGCCCGCCTCCAGTCGCGCGCGGCGGTGAAGGTCGGGGCTTGCGACCACCTGGCGCAGCTCGTCGAGCGCCTCGGTAGCCGCAGGTTCTGTCGCGCGCACACCGCACGCCAGGTCGAACGCCAGCCAGGTGGCGGCGCCGTCGCCGTGCAGCAAGGGCACCGGGCGTGACCACGGACGATCCGCATCGGCGGCGCGCGTGAACGAGTACGGCGCGCGCAGCTCGTAGAGCGGCTGGCGCAGCCGCGCCTGCACCCGCGCCGACAGCCGGCCGCAGATGTCGCCGGCCTCGACGAAGGTCGTCACGGCGTCTGCATCAGGGGCGCCCCGCAGCCCGAGCAGCAGCAGGAAGTCGGGGCTGGCTGCGTGGAGCGGCCGATCCGGAACCCGCCGGCTGAACGACAGCTCGGTGTGGAAACCGAGGTCGGTATCCGAACTCTCGTTCGACGGCGCACGGGCCTCCGCGTCGATGGGATAGACGTTCTGGACCAACACACCGTCCTTCTCGTCCGCGTAGGCCACCGGGTCTCCGAGCAGCAAGGCGATGAGCAGCACCGACGCCTCGCTGACGAAGGTCGACTTGGCCGTCACACGCCCGGCGGCGGTGGGCGTTGGTGGCATCGGCTCATCCACGGGCATGCCGTGGATGAGCAGCACGCCGCTGGCGGACGGGTCCGCGCGAAATCGGAGGACCGTACCGACCAGATCCGGTGGCAGCGCGCCCACCCCGGCGTACACCCGGGCCAGGAACGGCTCCGGGTCGTCGGTGAGCGGGCCGCAGCCGGCGAATCGCCGCGCGAGATCGGCCTGCACGGGCAGGGACAGCCGCCGGTGCCACATTGCGCGCTACAGCGCGAAGCGCTCGAGCATCTGGCCGATGTTGTCCACGGAGGTGAGGCCCACACAGGACGTGGCGACCTCGCCCGTCTTGGTGCCGCCGGTCATGGCACCCAGAATCTGATCGCGTACCACGCCGTCCTGGAAGACCACGGTGGTCGGCACCCGGGCCACGTCGTAGCGGGCGAACAGGCGCATCGTGTCGGGGCGCATTTCGAGACGCGCCACCTTGGCGCGTCCCTGGAACTTGACCGCCACGTCGTGAATGACCTGCTCCATCTCGAGGCTCTGCCGGCACCACGCCGCCCAGAAGTGAACCAGTACGGGGTGCGATCCGCGCAGCACTTCACGGTTGAAGTTCAGCTCGGAGAGTTCGACGACGGGCTTCAACTGCATCTCGAGCATCCCGGTGATGTTCGAGGCGTCGGTTGCGCCGCCGATGACGTCCTTGGGCTCCCCGTCCTTGAAGACCATCATCACGGGCAGCCGGTCAACCTTGTAGGCGCGGCAGAGCCGTTCGGTCTTGGGGCCGACCTCGACCGTGGCCACGCGCACCCGGCCCTTGTATTTGTCGGCAATCACATCGACGATGGGCGCGAGTTGCTGGCTGGGAACGCACCATCCGGCTCTGAAGGCGACGAGCACGGGCTGCTTGCTGAGAAGAACCTGGGAACGGAAATCCGTGTCCGACACGGAGACGACCTGACCTGCCATGATCACCTCCCTCGTGAATGCTCGAATCATACGCCCGCGGGCGGGCGGATGGATCGAGCATTCTCCGGCCGAGCCGGCTCCCGGATCACACCCACATACCGGGCTCCGCGGCTGAGGTTGCCCAGCCCCCGGCCGTCGGTGTTTCGAAACGCGCGACCGCAGGCGTGCTCGGCCGCCAGGCAGACGCCGGCGCCCAGCACGAACGCCAGCGGCCGAAGCTCGACCTGGAATGGCTCGGCTGTTTCCGGTGCCAGAGCCTCGGGGAGGATTGACGCGGCGATGCGCCGCTGGAGCACCGCGCTCGCTCCATCGCCCCATGTGGAGGTTCGTGCCTCGAGGCTCGACCGTTCGGCGTCGGCGAGGCCGTCGAGGAAGAAGACGGCCTCGCCCTGACAGCCATCGCCCCGCTTGAGCACCCACCCCGAGGGGTCCGCGGGCATCCCGCGGAAGAGCTCGGTCGGCGCCGCAGGCAGGATTGGATCCGCACCGGAGTAGAACTTCACGATCGCGTCCACGAACGGCAACAGGGCCTTGTGGCCCAGTACCTCAACTCCGGGCGCCGTCATCAGGGCCACGCCCTGCCGGCCGAACAACTCGTCGGACAACTCCGACGCCGGCCCGCCGCGCAGATCGAAGTTGACGATGGCGGCCAGGCGCCGCGCATCAGGATCCGCGCCGGTGGGCGCGGAGCGGATCGGCCCTACCTGGACGCGCAGGCCGAGGTCGCGCAGCACGCCCGCCTTGCGGCTCTCTTCCGAATCCGCATGGGCGACTTCCGGACCCACAAGTGCCATCACCTGGCTCGATGAAGAGGACACCCCGACGCGCTCGAGGAAGAGCCCGACCGCCCGCGCGAGGTCGGATCCGCGCGGCACCTGCGGGTGCTCGCTCGCGCCCAGGTGTGCCAGTACCCGCTCGGCGGCGAGGTGGCCATCCACGACGCCGCCCACGCAGCCGACGTTGTCCTCCAGCACGCGCCAGCGTCCATCCGGCGCGCGCACCAGGTCCGGCGCACAGGTGAAGCGCACCGCGTCCAGGGACTTGCCGTCCCACGGCCGGCGCCACCGATCCCTCGTGGTCCCTGCCTGCCGCAGCACCTGGTCCAGCAGGTCAACCGGCAGCCCCGTGTGGCGGTGCACCGCCGGCTCCCCCCGCACGAGATCCAGGAAGAGCGCCTGCAGGGCCAGCGCGCGCTGCTCCACGCCGCGCGCGATCGTCTCGCGGTACTCCTCGTCTTCCAGGATCAGGGGCACGGGCAGAATCGCGAAGCGGCCGCTCACCGGTGCGGGCGCCGACTGATCGCGCCGCCCTGAGAGGGACAGCGGATCCCGCCCTGTGCGCGCGCGGAAGTCGGCGTAGGCGGACCGGAGCTGCCCGGCCTCGTCAACGGCTTCGTTGAAGCGCGGCGGGCTGCTCATCCGGGGCCCCCTCGGCTCCGCGGCCGGCGGCGGCCTCGTACGCCGCCACATAACGTGGTCTCAACCGCGCCCAGTCGAACTCTGCCGCCCGCCCTATCAGCTCGCGCGATCGCGCGGCGCGGGCTACCGGGTCGCGTGCGTAGCACAGGAGCCGGGCGACGGCGTCTCCGGGCTGGTCAGGATCGAACGCATCGCGATCATCGCCCAGGTATTCATCCAGCAGAGAGGGCAGTCGCGGGCACACGACGGGGCAGCCGGCCGCCATGGCCTCGAGCAGCGCATTCGAGGCGGTAGCTTCGAGGAAGGGGAGGAAGACGGCGGCGGCGCCGTCGTACAGGGCGGCCAATTCGGCTTCGGGCACCCAGGGTCGCACGTCCACGGGCGCTTCGCCGTCGGCCAAGTGGCTGCGCGCGCCCGCGCCGAGGGCGGTGGCGCCGACTCCCGCCGCTGCGAGCGCCGAGACGACGTGCCTGGCCGTGGTCCAGTCGCGCAGGAAGCTGCCGACGAGCAGCACCTGGTTGCGGACCGCCGAGGCGGGTGAAGCCGGACGGAACACATCCGTCCACACGCCGTGCGGCACCGAGCGGATCGGGACACCCAGATGTAACGCCCGCATCTCGCGAGCCTGCTGCTCGGACACGGTGAGCACGGCGTCGCTGGCGCGCAAGGCCTCGAGGGCCGGCGCATCCTGCCGGAGGCGGGTGGCGGGCTGGTGGGCCGACGACACGATGACGGCGCCAGGGAACCGATCGCGCACGAGACGGGGGAGTGCCTTACCGCTGCAGTCGCCGTAGAACACGTGAAACACGCGCGGTGCGCCGGCGTGGGCGGCCTGAGGCTCGCGCTGCCATTCGAGGCGCCCGGCTTCGAGCGCGCGGCCGTCGAGCCATCCCGAGGCCGGAAAGAGCGCACACACCTGGTCGTAGCCGCCGCTTGGCGAATGATCGCAACAGCGATGCCCGACGAAGACGACGTTCATGCGGGCGAACCGATCAGGATGCGCTGGGTCTTCTCCAGACTCCTCGACAAGGTGCCCGTTGTCCGGGGAACCACGGTGAGCCCCAGGCCGACGCGCTCGCGGAACGCCTGTTCCACCGCGCGGCAATCCTCCGGCGAAGCCTCGGCTTCGATCACCAGCTCGTCGTCTTCGCCCGTGCGGCGGACGAGTGCCCGCCACTCGGCCGCCGGCGGCAGCCGCTCGGACATGATTTCGGCGGCGGCGGACGGATAGAGGAGCACACCGCCGATCTTCAGCGCGTCGTCGGCGCGCCCGAGGATGCGCGAGATCCGCGTGGGCGCGTCGAGGGGGCCGGCAGTCGCGCGCACCAGGTCGCGCGTGCGATAGCGGACGAGCGGCGTGCGCCCATCGGCGCGGCGGGTGGTGATGACGAGCTCACCCACCTCGCCCGGCGCGGCCGGGCGGTCCGCGGCCGGGTCGAGCACCTCGATCAGGAAGTCGTCGGTGTTCACCACGAGCTCGGCCACGTCGGGATCGGGCGCGAAGGCCACAGCCGGGCCGCCGGTTTCGGTGAGCCCGTACAGTTCGATCCAGCGGAAGCCTTCCGGCAGGTGCGCCACCAGCTTCTGCCGGAGCGACGTGTCGGCTGGCTCTGCGCCGATGAACCCCACCCTCAGCGGCGTGGTTCGCAGGTCGAACCTGGCGGCCTCCGCGGCTTCGATGAGGCGGCGCAGGTAGGACGGCGTGGCGCTGATGGCCGTTCCGACGCCGTCGGCCAGCAGGTCGAGCACGAGCGCAGGTGCGACCGGGCCCAGCGGTACCAGACCCGCGCCGCATCGGGTGGCCATCTGGTCCAGCGCCGGCCCGCCGACCCACAACCCGTAGCAGTGCGTGTTGAGCAGCACATCGTCGGCGGTCATGCCGGCGTGGCGGCCCACCATCTCGAGCCATCGCCCGGTGCGCTGCCATTCGGCCTCGTCGAAGCTCACATACAGACGGCGGCCGGACGTGCCTGACGTCGCCAGCACGCGGTGGGCACCGCGTGCGCCGCCGGACGACATCGGAAAGCGGCCGTGCCGTGCGACGGCCGACTTATCGAACGATGGCACCAGCGCGAAGTCGGTCCCCTCGCACGCCGCGAGGTGCGCGGCGTAGAACGGCACGCGCGCGCGGGCGTTGTCCACGAGCGAGCTCGACCACCCCGCGCTGCCGGATGGTCGCGCAGGCGCTGACGAGTCGGTTGCTCTGGCCCTTCGCATCGACGCGTCCACGGCCGCAAACAGCGCCCGCACGTTCCCCGCACCGAACCCGGACGACCCTTTGCGGTGAATCAGCTCGAAGAAGAACGTCCGCCGATCGGTGATCGGTTCGGTGAAGAGCTGGAAGAGCAGGCCCTCGCCGTCCCCGTCCACCAGGATGCCTTCGCGCCTCAGCACGTCCCACGGCAGCGCCCGATCGCCCATCCGCGCATACGACTGCTGCAGATGCTCGTCGGGCACGGCGAGGAACGGGACACCCCGGGAGCGCAGCAAGGGGACGGCGGCTGCCAGCTCGGGGCAGGCGATGGCCACGTGCTGTACCCCTGCCCCCGCGTGCGCGGCCAGGAAGTGCTGGGTCTGGCCCGTGCCCGATGGGCTTCGCGGTGCGGTGAGGACCACCGTGAAGCCGAGCGGCGAACGCAGCACGCGGCTGTGCATGCCGCTCAGATCGTCACCCACGTTGGCACTGTGCGGAACGGCCACCTCGGCCAAGCCGAGCACGTCGCAGTACGCACGGGCCACCCGGTCGATCGTGCCGAAGGGCAGGCAGTACGTCACGTGATCGACCTCGCCCAGTTGGATTGCGCCATCGCCCGTGTGTCCGGTGGCGGGGAGGCGGAGGCGGCGCGCCCGGACGGTATGGACCACCGTGCCGTCGCCCATGAGATCGAGGCGCACGTTCGTACCGTCCCACCCGCTCGCGACGCCGAAGGCCTGCGCGCGGCGGAGCACCTGCTCGGGCTCGTCGCAGGCCAGGCCGACCTCACCCACCCCGTCACCGTGTTCGCCAACGAAGCGGGCCACCTCGCTTGTCGGGGCGCCCTCGCGCAAGATGAGGCCCACGTCCCCCGATCGGAGGCCCGCAGCGATGCAATCGGATCGAGAGTCGGGGGCGACACCTGCGTCGGGTGCGAAGCCGAACGGGCCGAGCACGCGCGAGGTTCTGGCGATGCTGTGCACCCACAGCTCGACGACGTCGAGTTCCACCTCGAGCGTGCGTCCAGACATCGCAGCCGGCATTATAGACCCCACCACGTCAGCCCTCCAGTGCGGCGGCCGTGAGGGCATCGCCGGGACCGGCCGGCTCACCCAGGCGCGCGCAGTCGTCGCAGGAGGTCACCAGTCCGCACTGCGCCCGCCAGCAGCCGACCTCCTCCTCTTGAGTCAGCACGATGCGCTCCAAATGATCGGTGGCGCCCGATCCCTTCAGCACGAGCAGATCGCCGGGCTTCAGTTCGTTCTCGAGGAAGCGGCTCGCATCGCGGACCGTCGCGAAGAGCGCGACGCGTGCGCGCTGTCCCCCGAACTCGGCCAGGAAACCGGGCGCGCGTCGCCGAGCCCCTCCCCACAACGCCTCGGGCCGATCGCCGACGAACACGAGCAGGTCCGCCACTTTGGCAGCGGCGTCGGCAAACGAAGTGTAGATGGGTCTGGATCGGCCGGGGTAGTCGGAGACTTGACCGACGACGAGTATCGTGCGCGGCGCGCTGGCGGTGGCCACGAAGCGCAGCAGCTCGCCGAGCGAATCGCTGGCCGCCTTGAAGTCGTCGCGCACGACCGCGACGCCCGAGCGGGTGAGGCTGGCGCTCATGCGGCGGTGGGTGGGCGGCAGCACCGCGAGACGATCGACGGCCGCGTCGAGCGGCACGTCCAGGGCGTGCATGATGGCCAGCGCGGCGAGCGCGGATCCGGCCAGGTGCTCACCCAGCAGCTGGGTCTGCACGCGCCGGCGTCCGCCCTGGAACCGCAGGTCGAACGACAGGCGGTCGGGCCACGCGCCGTGCACGTGCTCCGCGCGAAGGTCGGCGGGGTCCCCGGCGCCGAACGTGACGACGCGGGCGCGGGTGCGCGCCCGCATGGCGGCGACAAGCGGATCGTCGGCGTTGAGAATGGCCGTCCCGTCGGCGGGCAGGCACGCCACCACCTTCGCCTTCTCTGCAGCCGTGCCCTCCAGGCCCCGGAATCCGCTGTAGTGGTCGCGGCGCACGTTGAGGACCACGCCGATGTCGGGCCGCACCAGCTCGAGGCCGGCGTCGAGCGTACGCGGCCCCCAAGCGCCGAGCTCCTGGATGCAGAACGCATGAGCCTGATCGACCTGCAAGATCTGTCGGACGAGGTCGGCGCCGCAGTTGCCGCTGCCGGGATTGCTCGTGCCCCACAAGACCGGCGCCAGCAGGCCTGCGGCGAGATCCTTGGTGGTGGTCTTCCCACAGCTCCCGGTGATGCCGACGAAGGTGACACCGTCGAGGCGCGACCGGTGGGTTCGCGCCTGCGAGTACGCCGCGCTGTCCACGAGGCGAGTATATGGGAAGGACTGCGGTATAGTCGGCCCGGCCGCGCATGACTCCCGACGCCGTCGACCTGCGCACCGAACTGCTCGCCATCTCGGCCGAGCTTGGTCGCGGTACCCTCTCGAGCCGATCGGCCTCCGCCCCGCCGCGCCCCGCCGCGCCCGACGCGACGTCACTGGTGGAACCGCTGCGCGACGTGCTGCTGAGCCAACCGGTCGAGTCATGGCCGCGGCTGGCCATCTCGTTCAACGCCGACCAGGTGGACTCGAAGTTGTGGCTGATCGAGTGCCTGCCGCGCGGGCTCGACCTGTCCCGGCATCGCGTCGTGATTCTCGGCGCCTGGTTCGGGTTGCTGGCCCTGATGCTGCACCGGTTGGCGCCGCGCCCGCCGGCCGAGATCGTGTGCGTGGACATCGACGCCGGGGTGTGCGCGCGTGCCACGCAGGTGCTGTCGGTGCTGCCCGAGCCGCCCCGCGTGCTGGCTGCCGACGTGCTCGACCTGGACTATCCGGCGCTCGGGGCGGGACGGCCGACGCTCTTCGTGAACACCTCGTGCGAGCACCTGCACGACTTCGCCGGGTGGCGGAACCGCATTCCCGCGGGCGCCCGGCTCGTCCTCCAGAGCAACGATCACGCGGGGTGTTCCGAGCACGTCAACTGGGTGCCCGACCTCGAGGCGTTTGAAGCACAGGCCCGCTTGTCGGAAGTCGCATTTCGTGGGACGCTGCCGCTCGAGCACTTCCGCCGCTTCATGCTGATTGGACGCACGTGACGTGACGCGGCGTGCGCAAGCGCCATTTCGCGCCACCGGCCTGGGGCAATGGCGGTGTGCCCGGCGCCCAGCTATCGGCCCGCAGCCTCACTGAATCGAGCCGCCTGGGTGGGGGACAGCGCCCGCGCCAGTCCCCGGCCACACTCGTCCGGAAGTAGCTCCCCGGGTCTTTCTCTTTCGCGCACCCACGCGTCAATCTGTCCGCTCACCTCTCCGCTACAATCGAGCGGTGGTGAACATCCGGCGACCGGTCCGCCTAGTGACGCAGGCGGGCTCGTTGGCGGCCCTGGTCCTCGCTCTCGGGTGTGGCCGATCGACGCCCACCACGCCCACCCCGGCCCCTGCCGCCGCGCCGACCGTGACGTGTCCGGCCTCCATCGAGCTATCGACGGTGCATCCGGGCGTGCCGGTGTCCTACGAGACACCGGCGGCGCAAGGCGGCACGGCGCCGGTGACCGTGGCGTGCACGCCGGCGTCGGGACAGACCTTTGCGCAGGGCGCCACCGAGGTCCGCTGCACGGCCACCGATCGGGGCGGACTGTCCGGCGCCTGCGCCTTCACGGTGATCGTGTCGCGGATTCCGACGCTGTCGAAGACCCGGTTCGTGGCCTTTGGCGACAGCGTAACGGTCGGGATCGTCGCGACGGAGAACCCGGCCGGCGACCCTTTCTACCTCCTGCGCGAGGTGCCGGACGAATCGTACCCGAGCGTCCTGCGCCAGCTGCTCGCCAGCCGCTACACCACGCAGCAGATTACCGTGATCAACGCGGGGAAGGGCGGCGAGAAGGCCGTGGATGCGGTCGGTCGCGCCTACAGCGTGATCAGCACGCACCGCCCGGAGGTCCTGCTCCTGCTCCACGGCTACAACGACCTCGGCCTCGGCGACGCGGGGGTCGGGCCGGGTCTGGCCGCCGTCAACGACATCGCCAAGATTGCGCGCTTCCAGGGCGTGCAGGTGCTGCTGGCCACCATCACGCCGCCCAACCGGCAAGCCACGCGCGGCCTGTCGGGCGCTCTGATCCGCGATTTCAACGACGGGTTGCGCGCCATCGCGCGAGGGGAGAACCTCGTGGTGGTGGACCTGTACGAGGCCATGGTCAGCGACCAGAACCGCTACAACAGCGACGACGGGCGCCATCCGAACGAGGTTGGGTATCGCAAGATGGCGGAGACGTTCTTCGAGGTGATTCAGGCCGAGCTGCAGGTGCGCTGACGCGGAGAGGGCGAGCCCGCGACGTCGGGCTGGATTGGTGGAGTTACTCGGGCGTGTTCCATCCACCCACCGCGTCGGCGAAGTCGGCGGCTGCCGCCGGTCCCCACGAGCCGGGTTCGTAGGGAAGCACTCCGGGCGGATGCTGCAGCACGGGGTCCACAATCGCCCAGGCCGCCTCCACCACGTCCTGCCGCGCGAAGAGCGTGGCGTCGCCGGCCATGGCGTCGCCGAGGAGCCGCTCGTAGGCGCCCATCCGTCCGGGCGCGTCCTTCTGCGGTTCCACCACCGACAACTCGACCGGCGCGCCGGCCATGCCCTCGCCCGGCCGCTTCGCCCGCGCGCCGATGGCGATGGCCACGTGCGGGCTGAGCCGGAAGCGGACGTAGTTGCCCACGGTCGGCACCGGCTCGGGGAACACGACGGGCGGCGCCTTGCGCAGTTCCACCAGTACCTCGGTGGTCGTGGCGGCCAGCGACTTGCCGGCCCTGACGAAGAACGGCACGTCGCTCCAGCGCCAGGAATCCACGTGGAGCCGGAGGGCCGCGTAGGTGCCGACCGCGGAGGTCGGCGACACGCCCGGTTCGTTGCGGTAGCCCTTGAACTGTCCCAGGATGACGTCGTTGGCCTGCATGGGCCGGACCGTGCGCAGCACCTTGGCCTGCTCGTCGCGAATGGCCTCGGCCTTGGTGGACCAGGGTGGTTCCATGGCCAGGTAGCTGACGATCTGCAGCAGGTGGTTCTGGATGACGTCACGGATGACGCCGGTTTCCTCGTAGAAGCGTCCGCGCCCCTGCACGCCGAATTGCTCGGCCATGGTGATCTGCACGTTCTCGACGTAGTGCCGGTTCCAGATCGGCTCGAGAAACGCGTTGGCGAAGCGGAAGTAGAGGATGTTCTGGACGGCCTCCTTGCCCAGGTAGTGATCGATGCGGAAGATGCTGTCTTCCGGGAACGCCTCGCGCAGCACCCGATTGAGCTCGCGGGCCGAGGCAAGATCTCGTCCGAAGGGTTTTTCGACAATCACGCGGGCCTGGGACGTGCACCCGGTGAGTACGAGCTTGGCGACGACCTTCGGAAACATGCTCGGTGGAATCGCCAGGTAGTGGGCCGGGCGTGCGGCGCCTTCGAGGGCGGTCTTCAGCCGGGCGAACGTGTCGGTCTCGTTGTAGTCGCCGTCCACGTAGCGCAGCCGATCCGCGAGGATGGGAAAGCCCTCCGGGTCGGCGCCGCCGCCGTGCTCGGTGACGCTGGCGTGGGCGCGCTCCACGAACTGTTCGAGCGTCCACCCCGAGCGGCCCACGCCGACGACGGGTATGTCGAGCCGTCCGCGCTTGGCCAGGGCCTGGAGGGCGGGGAAGATTTTCTTGTAGGCGAGGTCGCCCGTGGCGCCGAAGAAGACGAGAGCGTCGGAGCGTGGCCGGTCGTCGTTCACGAGGTCACTTCTGTTCCAGGTGGCCGCCAAAGCCGAGGCGCATGGCGGAGAGCACCTTGTTTTGAAAGAGGTCGAGGTCGCGCGAGCCGAAGCGCTCGAAGAGCGCCGCCGCCAGGACGTGGGCGGGCACGCCCTCGTCGTTGGCGGCCTGCAGGGTCCAGCGTCCCTCACCCGAGTCCGAGACCCGCCCGCCGAACTGCTCCAGCCCGGGGTCGGCGGCCAGCGCCTGCGCGGTGAGGTCGAGCAGCCACGACGTGACGACGCTGCCGCGCCGCCACACCTCCGTGATGTCGGCGAGGTTGAAGTCGTACTGGTAGTGCGCCGGTTCACGCAGCGGCGTGGTCTCGGCGTCCGGCTGGTGATCGCGCCGGCCGAGGTTGGCGTGCTTCAGGATGTTCAACCCTTCGGCGTAGGCGGCCATCAGCCCGTACTCGATACCGTTGTGCACCATCTTGACGAAGCGGCCGGCGCCCGATGGGCCGCAGTGCAGGTAGCCGTGCTCGGCGGTGCCGCCCAGCGCGTCGCGTCCCGGCGTGCGAGCCAGGCTGCCCGCACCGGGCGCCAGCGTCTTGAAGAGAGGCTCGAGGTGCGCCACCACGGCCGGCTCGCCGCCGATCATCAGGCAGTAGCCGCGCTCGAGGCCCCATACGCCGCCGCTCGTGCCCATGTCCACGTAGTGGATGCCGTGCGGCTCGAGCCGCGCGGCGCGGGCGATGTCGTCGTGGTAGTGCGAATTACCACCGTCGATGACGATGTCGTCCGCGTGCAGGAGGGGGATCAGGGCGTCGAGCGTCCGATCCACCACGGCCGCGGGCAGCATCAGACAGATGGTCCGCGGACGGTCGAGCCGGTTGACGAAGTCGTCCAGCGAGGCCGCGCCGGTGGCGCCCTCGCGGCCGACGGCGTCCACCGCCTCCGCCGACAGATCGTAGGCGACACAGGCATGGCCGCCGCCCATCAAGCGCCGCACCATGTTCGCGCCCATGCGCCCCAGCCCGACCATGCCCAGTTGCATTGTCTCCCCTTTCGCAATCCGTCCAGAAAAATCCGCGACAAACGTGTCCAGATCCTTGAGACTACACCCTGATGCCATCCTTCCTCATCGCCGGATCGCCCGCCGCCGTGGCTGAGGCCGTGGCGGGGCGGGTCGAGGGCGTGGCCGCCGAGGCCGTCACCGCGCGCGGGCGCTGGGCCGTGGCGTTGCCGGGCGGCTCGGTGGCCGCGACGTGCTTCCCGCGTCTGGTGACCGCCACGCTGGACTGGTCCCGGGCCGAGGTGTTCTTCGGCGACGAGCGGGCCGTGCCACCCGATGCGCCCGACTCGAACTTCGGGCTGGCCCGCCGGCTGCTCCTGTCGCACGTGCCGTTGAGCGACGATCACGTGTACCGGATGGCGGCCGAGCCCGCCTCGCTCGATGCGGCTGCCGCCGGCTACGCGCGGACGCTGGCCTCGGTGTTGGGTGACCCTCCCGTGCTCGACCTGGTGCTGCTCGGGGTGGGCGAGGACGGGCACGTGTGCTCGGTGTTTCCTGGCCCCCCGACGCCCCATGCTGCCGAGGGATGGGTGGCGGCCGTCCGCGAGGCGCCGAAGCCCCCGCCAGACCGGCTCACGCTGACGCTGGCCACGCTCGTCGCCGCGCGCCATGTCATGGTGGTGGCCATGGGGACCGCGAAGGCGGCGGCCATTCGCGCGGCCCTCGAGGACGCCGCGTCGACGCTGCCGGTGGCGCGCGTCGCCCGTGCGGCCCGCGACGTGCGATTCATCCTCGACGCCGGCGCCGCCAGCGCGCTCGGTCACGCCCCGTCCGCGTAGGACCGGCGCCGGTCCTACGGCCCTCAGCGGCGGGACGGCACCCACCCGGCGTGCGGCGACTCGCGGCGTCAGGCGCCCGGCGGCACCGGGCCGTTGGCCGCGCCCAGCCGCTGCTCGATGCGCGCGAGGGTCTGCTGCTGCTCCTCGATGATCCGCGCCAGCCGCATCCACTCCTGCTCGCGCAGCAGGTCCAGCTTGGTGTGCAGCGCCAGAATCTCCATCTCGGCGCGCACGTTCACCTCGTAATCACTCCGTGCGTCGGATCGGTCGCGGGCCGCCTGGCGGTTCTGGCTCATCATGATCACGGGCGCCTGTAGCGACGCCAGGCACGACAGCACCAGGTTCAGCAGGATGTACGGAAAGGGATCGAAGGGCCGTGCCAGCTCCTCGTTGAGCGCCATCCAGCCGAACATCGCGATGAAGAACAGCCCGATAAACGTCCAGCTGCCGCCGAAGAGCGCTACGCCGTCGGCGATGCGCTCGCCGAACGTGGTCTGCTCGTCGAAGGCACGGTTGGGATCGCGAATCGACGGTTGGCGGGTGAGCAGGCTGGTGATGACACCCCGTTCGATGTTGCCTAGTCGCCGCAGCCGTTCCTCCAGCGTCAGTCCGGCCGAGGCCGCGGTGGTAGAGACGTTCTGCGCGGCCACGGTGGCGCGGCGGAGCATGCGCAGGGCCAGCAGCAGCGCGACGGCGCCCACCAGCGACACGAGGACATGGCCCACGATGTTCTCCGGCGCGATGACACCGAGCCAGCGGAAGAGCCACCCGCCGACCAGGCCGCCCAGCCATCCCGTGATCAGGTCGCCCAGCAGGCCGAAGTCGCGCCGGCTCCGCATCGCGGTGCGCACCAGCCACCCCGTCCCCAGTCCGGTTGCCGTCCACGTCAGAAGTTCCAGCACGCTTTGCTCCCTTCGTCAGTCGTCTGCCGTCTGCCGAGTGTAGACCGGCCCCGACCACCGGCGTTACTTGACGGTACCCGGTTGCAGGGACCACGATGGCGCGTGCGCGTCCTGGTGATCGAAGATGACCCGAGCATCGCCACCTTCGTGGCCGGCGGCCTCCGGCAGGAAGGCTACGCGGTGGACATCGCCGACAACGGCGTGGACGGCCTGGAACTGGCGCGCAGCGCGCCGTACGACGCCGCGGTGGTGGACGTGATGCTGCCTCGCCTCGACGGGCTGAGCCTGGTGACGGCGCTGCGGCGCGCGGGGGTTACGGTGCCGGTGCTGTTCCTGAGCGCGCGGCACTCGGTGGACGATCGCGTGAAAGGTCTGCAGACCGGCGGCGACGATTATCTGACCAAGCCCTTTGCCTTTCCCGAGCTGCTCGCGCGCGTGCAGGCGCTGGCACGGCGCGGCCAGCGCCCTCTCGAGTCCACCGAGCTAACGGTAGCCGGCCTGCGTCTCGACCGGCTGACGCGGCGCGTCGATCGCGCCGGTGTCTCCATCGAGCTCCGCCCCCGCGAGTTCGCCCTGCTCGAGTACCTGATGCGCCACCCCGGCAAGGTGATCTCCAAGGCGATGATCGTGTCCCACGTCTGGGACTACAGCTTCGATACGGGCACCAACGCCGTGGACGTGCTGGTCCACCGGCTGCGCGAGCGGATCGACAAGCCCTTCGAGCCCAAGCTCCTCCATACTGTCCGCGGCGTCGGGTATGTCCTCAAGGCGGAGTGACACCGTGCGCCCTGCCCTGGCCCTGCGGCTGGGGCTCTGGTACGGCGCGTCGTTTCTGGTCAGCGCCATCGCGCTGTCGGTCTTCACCTACGTGCTGCTGGCGCGGGCGCTCGCCGCGCAGGATCACAACGTGCTCGAGTCGATGCTCGCGCGCTACACGGCCGAGTTCCAGCGCGGCGGTCTCGTGGGCCTCCAGCACCTCATCGCGGCCGACGAGGGCGAGGGTCGTCACGAGCGGCTGCTGGTGCGCGTGGTGGACGCGCGCACCGAAATCGTCTATTTCTCGGAGCCGCCCGGGTGGGGCGGATTCGACCTCTCGGTGCTCGACCGGCCGCTCGCCCGCGATTCCGAGTGGACCACCATCGCCCATCCGCCCGACGGCTCGGTGCTCGAAGTGGGCACGCGGCGAATCGGCGGCGGCGTGACCATCCAGGTGGGGCGCAGCTCGCACGTGCGCGACGACCTGCTGGCCAACTTCCGGGCGCGCTCGCTCGAGGTGATGCTACTCACCGCACTCATCGCGGCCGCCGGAGGGCTCGTGCTGACCTACGTCGGCCTGGCACCGCTCCGGGCGCTCGAAAGCACCGTGCGATCGATCCTCGCCACGGGGCGCTTCGACGCGCGCGTCGCCACGACGGGCACCCGCGATCCCCTCGACGAGCTGGGCTCGCTCGTCAACGACATGCTCGGGCGCATCCAGACGCTGCTGGCCGGCATGCGTGGCGCTCTCGACAACGTCGCCCACGACCTGCGCACGCCGCTCACCAGGTTTCGCAACGTCGCCGAGGCGGCGCTCGTCTCGGGCGATCCCGCGGCCGTGCGCGACGGGTTGGCCCACGCGCTCGAGGAGGCCGACCGCGTGAACGCCACCCTCACCGCCCTGATGGACATCTCGGAGGCCGAAACCGGCACGATGCGCCTGGCGCTCGGTGCCGTCAGCCTGCGCGAGGTGGCCGATGAAGCCGTGGCGCTGTACGCAGACGAGGCCGAGGAGAAGGGCGTGGCGCTGCGGCCGGCCATCGATCCCGCGGTGCACGTGCATGGCGACCCGACCCGACTGCGCCAGGTGCTGGCCAACCTCATCGAGAACGCCGTGAAGTACACGCCGGCCGGCGGTCGCGTGGACGTCGAGGCAGAAGCGCGAGGCGGCGCGGTGACCGCCTCGGTCCGGGACACGGGTCCGGGTATCGAGGCCGAGGACCTGCCGTTCGTGTGGGATCGGCTCTATCGGGGTGACGCCAGCCGCTCGGCGCGCGGCGTCGGTCTGGGGCTGTCGCTGGTGAAGGCCATCGTCGAGGCACATGGCGGGACCGTGGCCGTCGACTCCACGCCGGGCCGCGGCAGCGTGTTCTCGCTCACCCTGCCGGCGGCGCGACCCTGACGCCGTGGGGGCCGGCCCCGATCCCGCGAGGGGAACGGCAGCCGGCCACGGCCACGGCGCGAATGCTCAGGGCTTCTTGGTTGCGGAGGCCGGGGCATGCGGCATCGAGGCAGCCACTTCGATACGGTCGGCCACCCTCGAGCTGCCGTTCATGACGTAGCGCACCTTCACCTGATGGCCGATGGCCTGGCTCATATCGCTCGCTTGCACGGTTTTGGTTCCTTCCACGATCTGGGCGCTCGAGCCGAGCGAGAAGGTCATCTCGTGCGTGCCCTGCTTGACGACGACCGACGTGGCGTCGATGCGTTCGAGTTGGCCGGCCGCCCAGGCCTCGCGCGGCTTCACCGGAGCCGCCGCTGCTTTGGTGGAGGAGGCCGTCGCTTTGGCCGACGTGGTCATCGGCTTGGCCTGGGCGGCCATTGCCGAGGACGTGATGGCGAAGAGGCCGAGAATCATGAAGAGCGAGATGCGGCGCATGATGGAACTCCTTGGTACGAAACCGCGCGGTGGACGATGAAACCGGCGGCGCTGGCGCGGCGTGCAGCGAGCCTACTGGGACGATACGGACGGGCCCCTGTCGGGCCCCTGACGGCCACATGACATCAGTGACATCTGCAACCGGGTGGGCACCTTTCACAGCTGTCATGGTGGAGAAAGGCCCAGGGAACCGGCCCGGCCGTCCAATGAGGTGAAGGGGAATGACCTCATGACGACACAGACGACCGTTGCATCCCAGCAGACACGTTCTCGCGGGCGGGCCGCCGTGCTGGCGGCCGCCGCCCTCTCGCTCGCCGTCGGCTTTGCCGGCGGCCGCGTCACGCTCGGCGCGTCCGGCCCGGTACAGGCTCCGCCACCGGCGGCCGCGACAGCGGGCCGGGCCATGCCCGCCCTCGTTCCCGCCTCTTACAGCGCCATCGTCGACAAGGTGGCGCCGGCCGTCGTGACGGTGCGCGTCGAAAAGCGCGCCGAACCCGTGCCGACCGCGATGACGGATCCGTTCCGCGATTTCTTCGGACCGCAGGCTCGCCCCATGCCGCGCAGCCGGCAGTCCGCACTCGGCTCGGGCGTGATCGTGTCGGCCGATGGGCGAATCGTCACCAATCACCACGTAATCGACGGCGCCGAACGTATCTCGGTGGACCTGGCGGATCACCGCACGTTCCCGGCCACGCTGGTCGGCAGCGATGCCGCCAGTGACCTGGCCGTGCTGCACATCGCGGCCAGCGGCCTGCCCGCCATCGCGATTGGCGACTCCAAGGCGATGAAGGTGGGTGATGTCGTGCTGGCCTTCGGAAATCCGCTGGGCGTGGGACAGACCGTCACGATGGGGATCGTCAGCGCCACGGGCCGGGCGACCGGCGTGGGCGACGGCGGCTACGAGGACTTCCTGCAGACCGACGCGGCCATCAACCAGGGCAACTCGGGCGGCGCGCTCGTCAACATGCAGGGCGAACTAGTTGGCATCAACGCGCAGATCCTGTCGCCCTCGGGCGGCAACATCGGTCTCGGGTTCGCGATTCCGTCGGCCATGGTGCGCGCCGTGACCGACCAGCTGGTGCGCGACGGCGTGGTCCATCGCGCGAAGCTCGGCGTGACGGTGCAGCCGGTGACACCGGAGATCGCGACGAGCCTGGGGCTGGCCGAGGCGCGCGGCGGGCTGGTGAGCGAGGTCGAGCCCGGCGGGCCGGCCGAGCGGGCTGGCGTCCGACAGGGCGACGTCATCGTCGCCATTGACGGGCAGCCGGTGGAAGACGCCAATGCGCTGCGCAACCAGGTGGCGGGTACCGAGCCCGGCGCCACGGTGAAGGTGGACGTCCTGCGCGACGGCCATCGTGAATCGCTGTCGGCGCGCCTGGCGGAGCGGGTGCCGTCGGGCGATGAGAAGGCCGCGACCAACGGCAGGGGCGGCGAAGGCGAGTTCGGCCTGGGGCTCACGCTGGCGCCGCTCACGCCGCCGCTGCGCGACCAGTTGGAGCTGCCGCGGGGCGCCGACGGGCTGGTCGTCACCGACGTCGATCCGGAAGGGGCGGCTGCGGAGGCCGGCATCCGACCGGGCGATCTCATCGAGAAGGTAGACGGCCGCGACGTGCGGACGGTGGGCAATCTGCGCGACGCGCTCGCCGCGCGCGCTGGCAAGCCCAGTCTGATGCTGATCAACCGGCACGGGACGAGCCTCTTCCTCGCGCTGCCCGAGGCGCGATCGTGATCCGGCGCGCGACCGTGGCGGCCGGAGTGCTTGGCTGCGCGCTGTGGGCAGCGCCCGCGCCCGCGCAGGCCACCGCCACTCTGTCCATCCGCGGCCGCGCGCAGACCCTCCACCTGTATGGCTCGCGCGGCGGCACGCCGGTGATTGTGTCGAGCGGCGACGGGGGCTGGATCCATCTCGGGCCCCACGTCGCCTCCGTGCTGGCCGGGCAGGGCTGCTTCGTCGTGGGTTTCGACGTGAAGGCCTATCTGTCGAGCTTCACGTCGGGAGCCGCGGTGCTCAGGCCCGACGACGAGCCCGGAGATTACCGGACGCTCGCCGAATTCGCCGCGAAGGGCAGCGTGCAGAAGCCGGTGCTGATTGGCGTCTCCGAGGGCGCCGGGCTGTCGTTGCTCGCCGCCACCGACCCGGCCACACGCGACGCGATTGCCGGCGTGCTCGGCCTCGGGTTGCCGGACATCACGGAACTCGGCTGGCGGTGGAAGGACGCCATCATCTACATCACTCACCAGTCTCCCAGCGAGCCGACGTTCAGCACCGCCGCCTTCGCGGCCCGCGTGGCGCCGGCGCCCCTGGCCGCCATCCAGTCCACCCACGACGAGTTCGTCCCGCTCGACGAGGTGCAACGCATCATGAGCGCGGCGCGCGAGCCGAAGAAGCTTTGGGTGGTACCGGCGGCCGACCACCGGTTCAGCGACAACCTCGCGGAATTCGATCGCCGCCTGCTCGAAGCCATGGCCTGGATCCAGGCCAACGTCGGCCGATAGCCCGGGCCGTGTCAGACTGGTCGGGCGGCCGATACCGCACCCCATGAGACCGCGCCTCGTACGCCTCCTGCCGGCCCTCATCGGTCTGGCTCTCTTCATCGCGGCCCTCGAAGTGCTGCGTCGCGAGTTGCAGCCGGCGAGCTGGCATCTGCTGACGACCGACCTGCTGGCCACGCCGCTCAGCCGCCTGCTGGCCGCGTCGGCCCTCACGGCCCTCAATTACCTGGTACTGGCGTGCTACGACGTGCTCGCGTTCCGGTCCATCGGCAAGACCCCGCCGGTACGTCGAGTGCTGGGCACGGCGCTGATGGCCTACGCGATCTCCAACAGCATGGCTCTCGCCGCGCTGTCGGGCGCCTCGGTCCGGTACCGGTTCTACTCGCGGTGGGGTGTCACGGCAGACGAGCTGGCGCGCCTCGTCTTCTCCTACTCCTTGACGTTCTGGCTGGGACTGCTGGCGCTTGGAGGCCTGAGCCTGGCGATGAGCCCCCCGGCACAACTCGCCGCCCTGCCGGGCGCGCCGCTGGCGGCCGCGGCCGGATGGCTGCTGGTCGCCCTGGTCGCTGCGTTTCTCGCGGTTACTGCGGTGCGCCGTACGCCGCTGAGAGTGGTCGGGCAGGTGCTGCCCCTGCCCTCGCCGTCGATCGCGGTGCAGCAGTTGCTGCTCTCGACCGTGGACTGGGTGCTGGCTGCGTCGGTGCTCTACGTGCTGCTGCCCCCGAGCGCGCTGACCTTTCCCACCTTCGTCGGCGTGTTCCTGCTGGCCATCCTGGCGGGTCTGGCCAGCCACGTGCCCGGGGGCATCGGCGTCTTCGAGGGGCTGATGGTGCTGCTCCTCAAGCCGTACCTGGACGCTGCCGCGCTGCTGCCGGCGCTGGTCGTGTACCGCGCGACGTACTACCTGGCGCCCTTCGGCCTGGCGATTGTCGCGCTCGTCGCCGACGAGCTCGCCCAGCGGCGGGCGCACGTCGAGCGGGCGGGCGCGTTGCTCGGGCGGGTGGCCGACCATGTCACACCCCGCCTGCTGGCCGGGTTCACGTTTCTGGCCGGCGTGGTGCTGCTGGTGTCGGGGGCGACCCCTGCCTCGCCCGGTCGTCTGAGCCTGCTGGCGCGCCTGGTGCCGCTGGGTATCATCGAGACCTCCCACTTCGTCGGCAGTGTGGCGGGCGCCGGCCTCATCGTGCTGTCGCAGGGGCTGTCCAGGCGCCTCGACGCCGCCTACTACCTGTCGTCCGTGCTGATCGTGGTCGGGATGGTGGCGTCGCTGCTCAAGGGCTTCGACTACGAAGAGGCGCTGCTGCTGTTGGCGGTCCTTGCGGTGCTGCGCCGGGCCCGGCCGGCGTTCGACCGGCGCGCCGCGTTCTTCGAGACGCGATTCTCGGCCGGTTGGATTGGCGCGATGACCGGCGCGCTGGCCGCTTCGGTGTGGCTGGGGTTCTTCGCCTTCAAGCACGTGGACTACGCGACCGAGCTGTGGTGGCAGTTCGAGCTGCACGGGGATGTGTCGCGGTTCCTTCGAGCCTCGGTGGGCGCAGCCGTCGTCGTGCTGCTGGTCGCGGTGGCGCGCCTCATCGGGCATCCGCCGCACGAGGCCGCCGTTCCCACCGAGGCTGAGCTGGCCGAGGCGGCGGCCGTTGTGGCGCGGCAATCTTCGACGTCGGCCAACCTCGTGTTCCTGCGCGACAAGACGCTGCTCTTCAACCAAGCCCGGGACGGGTTCGTGATGTACGGCGTGCAGGGCCGCACCTGGGTGGCGCTGGGCGATCCGGTGGGCCCAGACGATGCGCGGCCGGGCCTCATCCGCAGCTTCCTCGAACGCGCGGACGACTTCGGCGGCGTGCCGGCGTTCTACGAAATCGGCGCTCCGCAGCTGCACCTGTACGCGGACCAGGGGCTGGCATTCGTCAAGCTCGGGGAAGAAGCCGTGGTGGATCTCGCACGCTTCTCGCTCGAGGGCGGGCACGGCGCCAAGTATCGGCAGTCGATGCGCCGGCTCGAGCGTGACGGAGGCGTGTTCCGCGTGGCGCCGGCTGAAGAGGTGCCGGCGATGATGGCGTCGCTCACGGACGTCTCGAACGACTGGCGGCGGCACAAGGCCGGCGCGGAGAAAGGCTTCTCGCTCGGGTTCTTCGACGACGCCTACCTGCGGCGCTTTCCGGTGGCCGTCATCGAGCGCGGTGGTCGCATTCAGGCGTTCGCGAACCTGTGGCGGGGAGCCGACGGCGTCGAACTGTCCGTCGATCTCATGCGCTACGGGAGGGAGGCCCCCCGAGGCGTTATGGAGGCGCTGTTCGTTCACCTGCTGGATTGGGGCCGCCAGCACGGCTATCGGCGTTTCTCGCTCGGCATGGCGCCGCTCTCTGGCGTCGAGGACTCCCCGCTGGCGCCGCTCTGGAACCGCGTCGGGGCGTTTGTCTACGAGCACGGCGAGTCGATGTACGGCTTTCAGGGACTGCGAGGCTTCAAAGACAAGTTCGACCCCGTCTGGGAGGCGCGCTACCTGGCCTATCCGGGCGGCTTCCGCCTGCCGCGGATTCTCGCCGACGTCTCGGCCCTCATTGCGGGCGGCTATCGCCAGCTCCTGCTCAAGTAGCCGGCGGCACCGGGTCGGACGCCGTGCCTACCGCGCCCCACCTGGGCCGGGCAGCCACCTGCCTGTCACACTTGTCACCTGCCGGTCAGATCGACGTCAGCCGCCCAATCGTCTCACTAATTAGGACCGGGTTGATCCGGTTTGGACAGGAGGGTGAGTCGATGAAAACGCGAGTACTGACGTCAGTGGTCCTGGTGGCCGTCATGTGTGCCTTCGCGCCGTTGCTTCACGCGCGGACGGTGGGCGACCCGACGGAGGACATCCGCGAGGCCCTGCTCTGGCTGCCGTACTACGGCCCGTTCGACGCGCTGAGTTTCCGCTACGAGAAGGGCACCGTCACGCTGACGGGCAGCGCCTACGCACTCGGGCTGAAAGCCGACGCCGAGCGAGCGGTCAAGCGCGTGGCTGGCGTGGATCAGGTAATCAACCAGATTGATCTGCTTCCGACGTCGCTTCACGACGATGACCTGCGGTGGCGGACCTTCTATGCGATCTACACGAACGATTTCCTGTCGCGCTACGCCCCTGGCGGCGCACTGCTGCTACGCCGCCACGGCGCGATGCGCGGTGAGCGCAACCTGGGTCTCGAGCCCATCGGCCAGTATCCGATCCACATCATCGTCCGTGGCGGTCGCATCGAGCTGATGGGGATGGTGGACAACGCGGCCGACAAGACCGCGGCTGAAATGGCCGCGCGCGGTGTCGCCGGGTCGTTCGGCGTGGAGAACCGCCTCCAGGTGATCTCCGGCTCGTAGTCAACCGGACCGTCAGGACCCGGCCGGACCAATGGTGAACGCCAGCACGGTCCGGTCGTCCTGCCAGTCGTCCACGCCGGCCGGGCCGAGCCCGCGGAGTGCGAGGGACACCAGCGCATGGCAGATGGCCGGCGCGCTCGCGCCGTGCGGAAGGCGGCGCACCGTGGCGACGATGATGTCGGCCGGCGAACCGGGACCTCGCTCGATGGCCTCGGTGATGCCGTCGGTGAAGAACACCCCATGGTCCCCGGCTCGCAACTCGAGGATTTCCTCGACATACGACGCCTCAGCCAGGAGTCCAGCGGGTGGACCTCCCGCATCCAGCCGCACGACTTCCTCGTCGCGGATCAGCAGGGCGGGCGGATGCCCGGCATTGACGTAAGTCAGCGTCCCGCGGCCGGTGTCGAGCCTGCCGACGATGCAGGTGACGTAGGGTTGTCCACCCGTATCGCTGTGCAGCGCGCTCGAGAGCCGGCTCACGAGGTCGGCTGGCTGTCGGTACTCCCGCAGCAGGGTCCGGAAGGCGGCCCTCGTGTAGGCGAGCAGCATGGCCGCTGGAATGCCCTTGCCCGAGATGTCGGCCAGGATGAACATCACCTCGGTTCCGCTGATGGACACCAGGTCGTAGAAGTCCCCGCCAATCCGGCCGGCGGGCTCGAGGTGAGCCCCCCATTGCAGCCCGGGGCGGTCGGCCGGTAACTGCGGCAGCAGGTTGCGTTGCAGGTCGGCGGCGATGGAGAGCTGGGTGTCGACTACCACTCGGGCCCGCTCCGCGCCGGACAGCGCCACGCGCGTGGCGCGCAGATCCAGCCAGAGATAGGTCGCCACGCCCACCATGCCGGCCAGGACGGCGTCGCTGATCCAGGTCAGCGCCCACTCCGTCGGCTTGAAGATCCCGATCAGTGCGAACTCGATGGCCGTGGCCAGTCCATATGCCACGGCCGTCACCAGCGCCGCCCGCCCGAGTACGCCCCTCCAGGCGCTCATCTGTCTCCGTCACCCATGCGCCTAGTATTGCCCGGCCGAGGTCCACGGCCATTCCTGCCGTTCCAGATCGCGCGCCTTCGTCCACACGTAGCTCCAGGCGGACGGCGCCTGCCGGTTGCGGATGAACTCCGCGCGCCGGCGTATCACGGCGTCGTGGTAGCCACCGCCGTCGCCCTTCCGCGCGCCCGCGATGCCGCGGTTGTACGCCCTCACCGCGACATCGAGGTCGCCTCCGGCCTCGTCAATCAGCAGCCCCATCCACAAGGCGACGAATCGGGTGGCCATCCAGGGGTTGAAGTAGTCCTGTTCGGTGAACGTCGTGTCGACCTTGCCGCGTGCGAACAGGAGCGGCAGCCGCGTCCTGGCGAAGTCGGAAGCCTGCGCGAGGCCGACGTCGCGGCTACCGTCGCGGTTGACGAAGATCGCGCGGTGGTCGAACCAGGATTCCGACATCACGATGGCGGCGAGCGTATCGGCCACGAGCCGCGGGGGCAGGTCGTAGGCGGCACCCACATGGTAGAAGCCGGACCAGTACGCCACCATTTGGCGGAAGGCCACCGTGCGCACCGGCTGCGGCACGTCGTCCCAGTCCTCGGCGCGCATCCGGTCCCACACGCGCGGGTGCATCAGCACGCCTTCGTAGCGGGCGAGCAGGCTGTCGAGACCTTCGTGGCGCAACGGCTCGGGCACGCTGCTCCAGTCAGCCAGGTGCATGCGGATCCACAGACCGGGATTCCCGCGGATGTCATCAGCGGTGGTTCGCCAGGGGAGGTACCAGCCGCCCGACGCGATCGTCACCGTGACGGGCGTGGGATCGAAGAAGACGGTGTCGAGATCGACGGCGGGCGCCGCTTGCGGGATGCTCGCGCGGGCCTCTGCCTGGATTCGGCGGTACTCCCGGACAGCGGTGACACCGGCCGTGGCGAGCAACGCGCCACTCACAAGGATGGCGGCGGCCCATCGCCAGCGCCGTGCCAGCGGCCCGATGCCGCGAACCGGCTCGCGCGGAGTACGGGCCGCGGGCCCCACGGGGTGGAGGTGTTCGGCCATCGCGCCGGCCGTGGACTGGCGGAGCATACGGTGAACCTCCTTTCGCGGGGGACTGCTGCTGGAGAGAGGGGTATTGCTTTGTGGTCAAATTATCATACACGATTCCGTCCCGCGGCGTGGCCACGGGTGGTCCTACGCGGGTTCACACGCCCTGTTCGGCGAGCTCCTCCCTGACCAGAACCGCCGTCGGACGCGGCACCACCACCCGGCCCGCCGCCAGCACGTGCGCCTTGGTGACGGCCGCGCCGAAGTAGAGGATGAGTGCCGAGTAGTACACCCAGAGCAGCAACAGCACCAGCGAGCCCGCGGCTCCGTACGCGGACGCCGGCGCCGTGACCGCCAGGTACGCGGCAATCAGCGACTGTCCTGCCACGAAGAGCACACCGGTCGTAGCCGCGCCCACCCATACGTCTTCCCAGCCGACCACCGCGTCGGGCAGCACCTTGAAGATCACCGCGAAGAGCAGTGTGAACACTACCGTCGAGACGACGATTTCCACCGCGCCGACCAGCAGCGGCGACACCTGCACCCAGTCCTCGGCATAGGCGACCAGCGAGCGCAGTACGACATTGGCCACAAGCGACGCCAGCAGCACCAGGCCGATCGTGAGCACGATGGCCAGCGAGACGATGCGGTTCTTGACGAACAGCGTGATGCCGCTTCGCTGGGGCCTCGCGGTCACGCCCCAGATGCGGTTGAGCGATGTCTGCATCTGGGCGAACACGGTCGTCGCGCCCAGCGCCAACGCGATCAGCCCGGTCACCGCGGGAAACACGCCGGCGACATCCGGGCGAGAACGGGCCACCGCATCCTGCACCGCGTGAGCGGCGTCGGGGCCGACCAGACGTGTCAGCCGCGCGGCGACCAGGCCGCGGGCGGCATCGTCGCCGAAGACCGCGCCGGCGATCGACACGACGATGATCACCACCGGCGCCAGTGAGAACAGCGTGTAGAAGGCGAGCGCGCCGGCGTGGGTGAACGCGTTACGCCCGAGCCAGAGGCGGCTGGCGTCGACGAAAATCCGCCAGGCCGGGTTCAGCAGGCGGGTCATGCGTCCACGGTAGCACGCGCGCGGGCCGCGCGGCCCGGCTTGCGGGCCGGACGCGGCCGGGGTATGCTGAATTACTTTGAATACAAATAATCTCAACCGTAAGGAGGCACGATGACTGCAATAGCGGAGAAGGTGAAGGACACGCTCGTTGGCACGATCAAGGGCACGGGGGAAATCGTCAATGCCGTGACCACGACCGTGAGCGACGCCCTCACGACTGCGCTCAAGGGCACCGGATCGGTCGGCCGCGCGCTGACGGGCACGGTGGCCGATGTGGCCAGCGGCGTCATCGAAGGCACCTCCCAGGTGGGCGGCGATCTCGGCAAGGCCGCGAAGGGTGCGGTCATCGGCGTGCTGCAGGGCACCAAGCAGATGGGCGGTGAGGCTGTGGACGCCGTCGGCTCGACGGTGCAGAACCTCATCAAGGCGACCGTCGCTGTCGGCGGCGACGTGGGCCTCGCGGCGCGGCACGCCATGGAAGGCGCCATCGAGGGCACGCGCAGCGTCGGGACGAAAGGCTTCGATGCCGTCTCGGCTACGGCCGCCGGGGCCATTCAGGGCCTGGGCGCCATGACCGGCACGGCCGCCGCGACCACCGCCGATGTGGCGCACAAGCTGATTCAGGGCGCCTCCGCGGTAGGTGGGGACCTCGGCTCGGCGGCCCGCGGCACCATGCTGGGCGTACTGCGTGGCACCAAGGAACTGACGAGCGAGGCGACCGAGGCGGTTGGCTCGACCGCCGGGCATCTCGTCAAGGCCACGGCCGAGGTGGGCGGCGACGTGGCGGCCACGGCCAAGGCGGCCGTGGAGGGTGCGATCGAGGGCGCCAAGGAAACCGGCGTCGATGTGGCCGCGGCGGCGTCGGCAGCGGCGACCGGGGCCCTGAAGGCGGCCGGCGACATCAGCGCCGAAGCCGTCGAGCAGGTGAAGCGCACCGCGACCGGTGTGGTTTCTGGAATCAAGGTCGTCGTCACCGCGCCGTTCAAGTAGGGCGCGCCGACCGTCGGCCGAATGGCCGGCGCCTCTCGACATCGCATCCAGGCGGCGAGCGTCCCCCCGCTCGCTGCCCACTCCTTCCGCCCTGACACGGGTCTTTCCCCCGGACACGAGCAGCCCATCCCCGCGTGTCTCCAACCGGCGGTGCAGGTATACTCCCGGGTCGTGCGTCTGGCATCGGCCGGGCGCACCGGCGTCTGGTGGTGCCGCGGGCCGACCGCTTTCACTTCAACGCGCGCTGCAGCAGCAACTGGGGCTCGACGTGCACGACCTGGGCGAGGGCACGCAGCGTGTCGAGGGACTGCAGGGCCTGGGCGATGTCCCCGCTCGCCGGCCGCAGCCAGGCTGCGTTGGGCGCGTAGGACAGTGTCTGCTCGATCTCGAAGCCGGCCGAGGCAAACTGCGTGCGCTGTTCGCTGGCGCCGACGCCCTCCGCCAGGCGGACGAAGACGCGGCCGGTGGGGACGGCCAGGGGGCCCTCGCGTCCCGCTGCGTACACTGGTGCCGCGGGTGAGACAGCGCGGCCGGCTTCGTGTTCGGTCCGGTATATCGCGAACGAAGCGTGCGCGTCCTCGGGGATGACCGCGACGGCGTCCCGGTCGGCGGCCTCGGCCACGGGCTTCCGTACCGCATAGAGCCCGGTCCGCCGCTCGAACGCGGGCCGTCCCGAGCCAACGTCGAGGTGCGTCGGGTACTGAGGCATGAACTGAACCGCTTCGATCTTACCTTCAGCGGACGACAGCCGTGAGCGTGGCACCGTCACGGCGAAAGAGAGGCGACCATGGCTGGAGTGGACGTGCAGTTCGGCGGAAGGGACGGCCGCCGGTTCCGGCTGGAAACCAACGACGACCTCGTCGCCATCCGCACGCGCGACCGTGGGCCGGTGGAAGGCGCGCGGCTGTCGGGCGCCTCACGGCAACTGCTCGACGGCCTCGAGCTGGTAACCGAGTTTCGTGACGCCGGTGTCGAGGTGTTCCACGTGCGCGACGGCTCCACCCGCACGCGCGACGCCGTGCGCGAGGCCTTCACGCACGAGCCCGCCATTCGCTTCGCGGGCCGGGTGCTCTCGGACCCCGCCTACCGGCCCGGCGTGGCCGTCGCGGCGGTGACGCCGGGCGCGGCCACGATGAAGGAGCCGGTGCTCTACACGGAGAACCTGTTCGTGAAGTTCGTCCCCGGCACCACGAGCGCGGTCGCGAGACAGGTGCTGGCTGCAGCCGGCCTGAGCGTCAAGCGCGCGGTCGGTTACCTGGTCAACGCCTACCTGGCTTCGGCGCCAGAGGGCACCGGGCTCGGCGTCTTTCCGCTGGCGCTCTCGCTGCTACGCGAGGCGCCGGGCATCGAGTTCTGCCATCCCGAACTCATCCGCCCGCGACAACTGCGCGGTGCGTTTCCTCCGCAGTGGCACCTCCGGCCGGCGCGCATCAACGGCGAGCGCATCGACGCCCATGCGTCGGTCGTATCGGCATGGCGCCGGAGCAGGGGGCAGGGCGTCACCATTGCCATCATCGACACCGGCATCGATGTCGACCACGAGGAGTTCGCCTCGGCCGGCAAGATTGTGGCGTCTCACGATGCCACCGCCGGCGCCCTGGATCCGGCAAATCCGCGCCCGCAGTTGCTCGGTCACGAGAAGCACGGCACGGCCTGTGCCGGCGTCGCCTGCGCGAACGGGCGCAAGGGTGCCTCCGGCGTGGCGCCCGCCGCGCGGCTGATGCCGATCCGGCTGATGTCGGGCCTTGGTTCACAGGCGGAAGCCGACGCACTGGCCTGGGCCGTCGATCACGGGGCGGACGTGATTTCGTGCAGCTGGGGACCCACCGACGGCGACTGGTGGGATTCGCACGACCCGGCGCACCGCGCCACCGTGCCGCTGCCCGACAACACGCGCCTGGCCATCGAGTACGCGCTCGGGCAAGGCCGCTCCGGTAAGGGGTGCGTCATCTGCTGGGCGGCGGGTAATGGCAACGAGTCGGTGGACAACGACGGCTACGCGTCGCACCCGGGTGTGGTTACCGTCGCCGCGTGCAACGAAGCGGGGGAGCGCAGCGTGTACAGCGACACCGGCGCCGCGCTTTGGTGCGCGTTTCCGAGCAGCGACAACGAACTGGCGGGCCTGCACCCTCTGCCGGAGCCGCCTCCGATGGGCGGCGTCTGGCACCAGCTTCACCCGAGGCCCGTAACTCCCGGCATCTGGACCACCGACTGCTCCGGGCCGCAGGGGTACAACGTGGGAGGTGGTACCGAGGGTGGCGATCTGGCGGGCGACTACACCAACCGCTTTGGCGGCACCTCGAGCGCTGCCCCCGGCGTCGCTGGCGTGGCCGCCCTGGTGCTGGCTGTCAATCCGCGCCTGCGGTACGACGAGGTGAAAGACATCCTGAAGCGCAGCTGCGATCGCATCGACGCTGCCGGTGGTCGCTACGACCCGCTGACCCGACACAGCCCGCTCTACGGATACGGCCGTGTGCACGCGGCCAGAGCCGTCGCGCTGGCTGCCCCACCGCGACGCACACGCAAGACGGCCGCCAGCCGGCCTCGCGCGACCGCGGCACGCGCGGCTGCACGAAAGCGCTGAGTCCAGCCGGCGGAGGCCCGGAGCGCCGGGACTTCAGTCCCGGCGTACCGTAACGGGTGGACCTCTTCGGGCGTCCAACGTGTTGTAGACAACAGGATGCCCTCGACTGATTCCGGTTCCGACCCGGCCCCCGCTCAGGCCCGCTTGGCGCCCGACGACGACGCCAACCGAGCGCTCGTCGCCCGCGTACGCCCCGCCGCGTGGCGCAATCCAGCCCCTCGCGACACGTACGACCTGGTGGTCATCGGCGGCGGCACGGCCGGGCTGGTGGCAGCCATGGGCGCGGCCGGCCTGGGTGCGCGCGTCGCGCTGGTGGAACGGCACCTGCTCGGCGGCGACTGCCTCAATGTCGGCTGCGTGCCGTCGAAGGCGCTCATCCGCTCGGCCAGGGCCGTCGGCGAGATCCGGCGAGGCGCAGGAGTGGGCGTGGCCTCCGGCCCGCCGGTCGTGGACTTCCCTGGCGTCATGCGGCGCATGCGCGAACGCCGCGCACACATCGCCGCCAGCGACTCGGCCGATCGATTCCAGCGCGCCGGGGTGGACGTGTTCTTCGGCCAGGGCCGCTTCGGGGACCGCCGAACGGTACTCGTCGGCGAGGCGCGGCTAGGTTTCTCCCGCGCCGTGATCGCGACTGGCGGACGGCCCAGTGCACCGCCGGTGCCCGGGCTCGACGGCGTGGCCTATCTCACCAACGAAACGGTGTTCACGCTCACGCAGCTGCCGGCGCGCCTGCTGGTGATCGGCGCCGGCCCCATTGGCTGCGAGCTGGCCCAGGCCTTCGCGCGCTTCGGGTCGAAGGTCACGCTCATGGATCTCGCACCGCACGTGCTGCCGCGTGAGGATGCCGACGCCGCGGCGATTGTCGAGCGGCAACTCGTGGGTGACGGCGTGAGGCTCGTGCTCGGCGCGACACTGGAGCACGTGGAGCAGTCGGGCGGCCTGTTCCGGGTTCGGGCACGCAGCGGAGGGGGCGGCGACGAGGCGACCGCCCTGCACGAGGGCGACGCGCTGCTGGTGGCGGCCGGCCGCGCCCCGAACATCGAAGGGCTCGACCTGGATTCGGCCGGCGTGGCGTTCACTCGCCAGGGAGTCGTGGTGGACGACCGGCTGCGGACCTCCAACAGAAGGGTGTACGCGTCCGGGGACGTCGCCTCCGCCTACAAGTTCACGCACGCCGCCGACGCGCTCTCGCGCATCGTCCTCCAGAACGCCTTGTTCTTCGGCCGGCGCAAGGCCAGTGCGCTGGTGATTCCCTGGGTCACCTACACCGACCCCGAGGTCGCCCACGTCGGCGTCACGTCGGCAGAGGTCGAGCAGTCGGGTGGGCGGCTCGGGAGCGTCACCGTTCCGCTGTCGGACGTGGACCGCGCCATCGTGGACGAGGAGACCGAAGGGTTCGTGCGTGTGCACCACGAGCGAGGCGTCGTGCGCGGCGGCACGCTGGTTGGTCGCCACGCCGGCGAGATGATAGGAGAGCTCGCCTACGCCATGACCACCGGGGGCACGCTCTCGCAGCTGTCAGGCGTCGTGCATCCGTACCCGACGCAGGCCGAGGCGCTGCGCAAGGCAGGCGACGCCTACCGCCGCGAGTCGCTCACGCCGGCCGTGCGGCGCTGGCTCGAGCGCTACTTCCGGTGGACGCGATGAGCCCGGCCTCGGCGCGTGCGGTGATGCCGAATCGCCCGCGGGCTCCCGGAGCAGGCCGGGTCTCGCCTGGCTGGCGCCGGTCGCGCGTGTTACGCTCGTCCGGGCGACGCACCAACGGATGTCCCGGAGAAGCAGCATGGCGTTTGAGTGCACCATCACGGAGCGGGTCTCCGTGCCGTTCTTGCGAAGGACGGGCTGGCCCCAGGTGATCAGGACGCCCTGGTGGCCGGCCTGCTGGACTCGCCCGCGAATGCGTCGGGGCTGACGTCGCGCGAGCAGGCGCTGCTGGCCTATGCAGAGTTGCTCACGCTCGCACCCTGGACGATCACCCCCGCGCACATCCAGGCGTTGCGCGCGGCGGGCTGCGACGACCGCGCCTTCCACGACGCCTGTGCCATCGTGAGCTACTTCGCGTTCGTGAACAGGATTGCCGACGGACTGGGCGTGGAGTTGGAGGGTTGAGCAGCACCAGCACGTGATCCCGCTTCCATGCGCCCCTCGTGGTGGTCACCACCGGTTCCGGACGGCGATCGACCTCGACGTGCCTGAGGGAACGCTATGATACGGCTCGGAGTCTCCCTCGATGCCCACTGCGGCGCGTGCCGCCCCGTCCCCGGTGTCGATCGCCCCTTCGCGCCCGTCGTTGGCGCGCGATGTCGGCCTCGCACTCGCGCTGCTCGTTGCCATCGGGCTCGTGTACTGGGCGACCATCGACCTGTCGCTGCGCACGGCGGCGGTGGTCGCGGTGGTCACCGCGGGCCAGATGCACGCACGGCTGGCGATGGGCCGATCGAAGGCCGCGCTGCTGGTCGCCTCAGCATCGGGAATGCTGGGCCTGGCCGGCGCCGCGCCCCGTCTGGTCGTGGCCCTCGTGGCCGGCGGGCTCGTCGGTTCGGAACTGATTGCCCGCTGCACCCGGCGTTCGGCCGTGCTGCAGGCCGCGGCATGGACGGGCGTGGTGACGGCCGCGGCGCTCGTGGCATTCGTGGCGGGCAGCCAGGGGCCGTTCGACGGCCTGCTGGCGCGCGAGTCGTTGCTTGCCGTGGCGGGCGGCGTACTGGCCGCGCCGCTCCTGCAGACGCTGGGTCCCGTGCTCGAGTGGGTCTTCGGACACACCACCCGGCTGACGATGAGCGAGTGGCTGAACTTCGAGCACCCGCTGCTGCGCCAGCTAGCGGCCAAGGCCTCAGGTACGTTCCAGCACTCGATT
>Ga0073904_10000234_pt1 | contig 38179 bp, 26 predicted proteins | sample KloWWTrecipitate_FD_66668 | JGI IMG/M metagenome (GOLD analysis project Ga0073904, IMG submission 66668) | Active sludge microbial communities from Klosterneuburg, Austria, studying microevolution and ecology of nitrifiers - Klosterneuburg... | ecosystem: Engineered > WWTP > Aerobic digester >... | reverse complement strand
ACGCGACCGGGACGCTCCGCACGCGACCGGGACGCTCCGCACGCGACCGGGACGCTCCGCACGCGACCGGGACGCTCCGCTCGCGACCGGTGGGACGGGAACGCTCCACCGGGTGCGGCCTGCGAGACTGGCGCGCATGCCCCGCGCCACCCTGGACAAGCAGCCGCACGAGGTCGCCGCGATGTTCGACGGGATCGCCCGTCGCTACGACCTGACCAACGACGTCATCTCGTTGGGCCAGGACCGCCGCTGGCGCACCGCGACCATCGCCGCCGTCGGCGCCCGCCCGGGCCAGACCGTCCTGGACCTCGCGGCCGGCACCGGCACGTCGAGCGAGCCGTTCGAGGCCGCGGGGGTCGACGTCGTCCCGTGCGACTTCTCGGTCGGCATGCTCGAGGTCGGCAAGGCGCGCCGCCCCAGCCTCCCGTTCACCGCGGGGGACGCCACCCGGCTGCCGTTCGCCGACGCGTCGTTCGACGCGGTCACGATCTCGTTCGGCCTGCGCAACGTCGTGGACACGGCAGCGGGACTCGCCGAGATGCTCCGGGTCACCCGGCCCGGCGGGCGCCTCGTGGTCTGCGAGTTCTCCCGCCCCACCTGGGGCCCTTTCCGCACCGTCTACACCGAGTACCTCATGCGCGCCCTGCCGCCGGTGGCCCGCGCCGTCTCCACGGAGCCGGACGCGTACGTCTACCTCGCCGAGTCGATCCGCGCGTGGCCGGACCAGCGCGGCCTCGCGGCCCTCATCCGCGGCGCGGGGTGGTCCGGGGTCGCGTACCGCAACCTGTCCGGCGGCATCGTCGCGCTGCACCGTGCCACGCGGCCGGCCGCCCCCGACGGGCCGTCCGCGCCCTAGGACGATCGTCCCGCGGCGAGGGGGCGTCCGCGCAGACATGCCCCGGGAGCGCCGTTAGACTGATCCGGTTCGGTTCGTGAAACCCTTCACAAGGATGAGGCGGGGCGTGGGGACGTTGGGCCTGGACGACGCGGACGTCATCGTCGTCGGTGCCGGTCCCGCCGGGTCCACCGCGGCCTACTACCTCGCCGTCGCGGGCCTGGACGTGCTGGTCCTGGAGAAGGCGGCCTTCCCGCGCGACAAGGTCTGCGGGGACGGGTTCACGCCGCGCGCGGTCCGGGAGCTCGTCGCGATGGGCGTGCCGATGGCGCCCGAGGACGGCTGGATCCGCAACAAGGGCCTGCGCGTCCTCGGCGGTGGCCACCGCCTCGAGCTGCCCTGGCCCGAGACGGACTCCTTCCCCTCGTACGGCGTCAGCCGCAGCCGCCGCGACTTCGACGAGACCCTCGCCCGCCACGCCGCGGCGGCCGGGGCCCGCGTCCAGGAGCTGACCAACGTCACCGGACCCGTGCTGCACGAGCGCACGGGCCGCATCGTCGGGGTCACCGCGCGCCCCGTCGACGCCGAGGGCCGCCGCGCGGGGGACGAGGTCACCTACCGCGCGCCGGTCGTCATCGCGGCAGACGGCGTCTCGGCCCGCCTCGCCCTGGCGATGGGCATCGAGAAGGACGTCCGGCGCCCCATGGGCGTCGCGGTGCGGACCTACTTCCGCACGCCGCGGCACGACGACGAGTGGATGGAGTCCCACCTCGAGCTGTGGGACGGCGCCCCCGGCCGGTCCAACCTCATGCCGGGCTACGGCTGGATCTTCGGCCTCGGGGACGGCACGGCCAACGTCGGCCTCGGCAGCGTCAGCTCGCGCGCCACCGCCACCAAGATCGACTACAAGGAGCTCCTGGCGAAGTGGGTGGCGAACACCCCGCCCGAGTGGGAGTTCACCCCGGAGAACCAGGTGGGACCGGTACGCAGCGCCGCCCTGCCGATGGCCTTCAACCGCAAGCCGCACTACACGCGCGGGCTGCTGCTCGTCGGCGACGCCGGCGGGATGGTCAGCCCGTTCAACGGCGAGGGCATCGCCTACGCCATGCAGGCCGCACGCCGCGCGGCCGAGGTCATCGCGCAGGCCAAGGCCCGCACCTCCGACGCCGGCCGCGAGCGCACGCTCGCCACCTACCCCAAGGTCATGTCAGACGAGCTCGGGGGCTACTACACGCTCGGCCGGATGTTCGTGCAGCTCATCGAGCACCCCGAGGTCATGCGCGTGTGCACGCGCTACGGCCTGCCCCGGCCCGCCCTCATGCGCCTGACGCTCAAGCTGCTGTCCGACGTGTGGGAGCCGAAGGGCGGGGACGCGTCCGACCGCCTGATCTCCACGCTGACGAAGATCGTGCCGTCCGCATGACCCGGCGACACACGACGCGGACCGGACTCCGTTCGGTCCTGGCCCTCGCCACCGGTACGGTCAGCAGGGCCGTGTCCCGGCCGGTCCGCCCTGAACTCCGGAGGGTTCGATGAGCAACCCGTACGTGCCGATCCTCGTCCTCATGGGCGTGGCCGCCGTGCTCGCCCTCGGGGGCGTGGGCGCGAGCGCGATCATCGGCCCTAAGCGCTACAACCGCGCCAAGCTCGAGGCGTACGAGTGCGGGATCGACCCGACCCCGCACGCTGTCGGCGGCGGTCGTTTCCCGATCAAGTACTACCTCGTCGCGATGTCCTTCATCATCTTCGACATCGAGGTCGTCTTCATGTACCCGTGGGCGGTCGACTTCGCGGAGCTCGCGATGTTCGGCGTCGTCGCGATGATGACCTTCCTCGCGCTCATCACGGTGCCGTTCGTCTACGAGTGGCGCCGCGGCGGGTTCGAGTGGGACTGAGCAGCGGCGCGCGCCGCGCGCACCCGTCCAGAACGATCGAGCACGGCTGTCGACGCACGGAAGGAGGGTCATGGGCATCGAGGACGCACCGTCCGGCTTCCTGCTGACGACGGTCGAGGGCTTCGCTGGCTACATGCGCAAGGCGTCGCTCTGGCCGGTCACCTTCGGCCTGGCCTGCTGCGCCATCGAGATGATGGCGACCGGCACCCCGCGGTTCGACATCTCCCGGTTCGGCATGGAGGTCTTCCGCGCCTCGCCGCGCCAGGCCGACCTCATGATCGTCGCCGGACGGGTGAGCCAGAAGATGGCGCCCGTCGTGCGCCAGGTCTACGACCAGATGGCCGGGCCCAAGTGGGTGCTGTCGATGGGCGTCTGCGCGTCCTCCGGCGGGATGTTCAACAACTACGCGATCGTCCAGGGCGTCGACCACATCGTGCCCGTGGACATCTACCTGCCGGGCTGCCCGCCGCGGCCGGAGATGCTCCTCAACGCGATCCTCACGCTGCACGAGCAGATCCAGGCCGAGCCGCTCGGCGTCAACCGCGAGGCCGCGGCGCGCGCCGCCGAGGAGGCCGCGATGGCCGCCACGCCGACCTCCCAGATGAAGGGGCTGCTGCGATGAGCGAGGCACCCCGTCCGGACCAGGCGTCCGACGTCGTCGCCACCCCCACCGGTACCGGGCCCGGTCCGGTCCCGATCGACATCCGCACCGGCATGTTCGGCGTGCACGGCTCGGGCGACACCTCGGGGTTCGGCGGCCTGGTCAGCACCGTGACGATGCCCGGCGCGAGCGAGCGGCCCTACGGCGGCTGGTTCGACGAGGTCGTCGACGTGCTCGCCGAGGTGCTCGAGGAGGCCGGCACCGCCTTCGACGACGCCGTGGAGCGCGTCGTCGTCGACCGCGGCGAGCTGACGCTCCAGGTGCGCCGCGAGCACATCCTCACCGTGTGCCGCGCACTGCGGGACGACCAGGACCTGCGCTTCGAGCTGGGGCTCGGCGTCAGCGGCGTGCACTACCCGCACGAGGTGGGCCGCGAGCTGCACGCGGTCTACAGCCTGTGCTCGGTCACCCACGGACGTCGGCTGCGCCTCGAGGTCGCGGTGCCGGACGGCGACCCGCACATCCCGACCACCGTCCCGGTCTACCCGGGCCACGACTGGCACGAGCGCGAGACATGGGACTTCTTCGGCATCGTCTTCGACGGGCACCCGGGCCTGGCCCGGATCCACATGCCCGACGACTGGCCGGGCCACCCGCAGCGCAAGGACTACCCGCTCGGCGGGATCCCGGTGGAGTACAAGGGCGCGAGCGTTCCGCCGCCCGACGAGCGGAGGTCGTTCCACTGATGGCTGACTACCCCCGGGCCGGTGCGTCGATCGTCGACGACCACGACGTGCCCGTCTTCGAGGCCGCCGGCGGCGACTGGTCCGACATCGCCGAGGAGGCCGCGCGCCTCGGCGAGGAGCGCATCGTCGTCAACATGGGCCCCCAGCACCCGTCCACGCACGGCGTGCTGCGCCTCATGCTCGAGATCGACGGCGAGACCGTGACCGAGGCCCGCTGCGGCATCGGCTACCTGCACACGGGCATCGAGAAGAACATGGAGTTCCGGTCCTGGACCCAGGGCACCACGTTCTGCACGCGGATGGACTACCTGGCGCCCCTCTTCCAGGAGACCGCGTACTGCCTGGCGATCGAGAAGCTGCTGGGCATCACGGACGCCGTCCCCGAGCGGGCCACGGTCATCCGCGTGCTCATGATGGAGCTCAACCGGATCTCCTCCCACCTCATCTGCATCGGCACGGGCGGCAACGAGCTGGGCGCCACGACGATCATGACCGTCGGGTTCACCGCCCGCGAGGAGATCCTGCGGATCTTCGAGATGGTCACCGGCCTGCGGATGAACCACGCCTACGTGCGCCCCGGCGGTGTCGCGCAGGACCTGCCGCCCGGCACGCTCGAGCAGGTCACCGAGGCCATGGTCACCGTGCGCCACTACATCGGCCAGCTCCAGGACCTCATGCTCGCCAACCCGATCTTCAAGGGTCGGCTGGTGGGCATCGGCCACCTCAACCTCGCCGGGGCGATGGCCCTGGGCATCACCGGACCGGTGCTGCGCTCCGCCGGCCTGCCGTACGACGTGCGCAAGGCCGAGCCGTACTGCGGCTACGAGACCTACGACTTCGACGTGCCGACGTCGACCGACGCGGACTCCTTCTCGCGGGTGATCCTGCGGATCGAGGAGTGCTACCAGTCGATGCGGATCATCGAGCAGGCCGTCGAGCGCCTCGCCGCGCTGGGCCCCGGGCCGGTCATGGTCGCCGACAAGAAGGTCGCCTGGCCCGCCCAGCTGGCCATCGGCTCGGACGGGATGGGCAACTCGCTCGAGCACATCCGCGAGATCATGGGCACCTCGATGGAGGCGCTCATCCACCACTTCAAGCTCGTGACCGAGGGCTTCACCGTCCCGGCCGGGCAGGTGTGGCAGTCCGTGGAGCACCCGCGCGGCGAGCTGGGGGTCCACCTCGTCTCCGACGGCGGGACCAAGCCGTACCGGGCGCACTTCCGCGACCCGTCGTTCAACAACCTGCAGGCGGTCTCGCTGATGTGCGAGGGCGGTCAGGTGGCCGACGTCGTCGTCGCCGTCGCCGCTCTGGACCCCGTGCTGGGAGGGGTGGACCGCTGATGGCGACGCACGAGGCCTACGTCGGGGCGAAGCTCGAGCGGCTGACGGCCGATGCCGCGGCCGCGACGGCGCGCTACCCGCACGCGCGCTCGGCCCTGCTGCCGCTGCTGCACCTGGTGCAGTCGGAGGACGGCTACGTCAGCCCGGACGGCATCGCGTTCTGCGCGCGCACGCTCGGGCTGAGCACCGCGGAGGTGTCGGCCGTGGCGACGTTCTACAGCCAGTACAAGCGCCACCCCAACGGCACCTACACGGTGGGCGTGTGCACGAACACGCTGTGCGCCGTGATGGGCGGGGACGCGATCTTCGACGAGCTGTCCGCCCACCTGGGGATCGGCCACGACGAGACGACCGAGGACGGCGCCATCACGCTGGAGAAGGTCGAGTGCAACGCGGCGTGCGACTACGCGCCCGTCGTGATGGTCAACTGGGAGTTCTTCGACAACCAGACCCCGGCGAGCGCGACCGAGGTCGTCGACCGCCTGCGCTCCGGGCAGGACGTCGCCCCCACGCGCGGCGCCGACACGGTCGTCACCTTCCGCGAGATGTCCCGCGTCCTGGCCGGGTTCCCGGACGGGCGTGCGGACGAGGGCGTCGGCGCGGGCGAGGCGAGCCTGCGCGGCACGCGCCTGGCGCGGCAGAAGCACTGGGCGGCACCCGAGCGCCCGGCGGCTCCGGAGGCGACCTCGACGCCCGCGACCTCGACGCCGGCGACCACGACGCCGGCGACCACGACGCCCGCGACCTCGACGCCCGCCAAGGCCGCGCGCAAGCCCGCCGCGAAGCGCGCGACCACGGCCCGCACGCCGAAGGCGCCCCCGGTCCCGGGTGGCGAGCACTCCAGCGTCGACACCCCGGCCAACCCGCCCCAGGGCGTGGCCGACGGGAAGGAGTCCTGATGAGCCTCAGCCCCGTCCTGACCGAGCACTGGGACGCCGAGCGGTCCTGGACCCTGGCCACGTACGAGTCCACCGGCGGCTACGCCGCGCTGCGGACCGCGCTCACCATGGAGCCCGCAGCCGTCGTGACGACGGTCAAGGACTCCGGCCTGCGCGGCCGTGGCGGTGCCGGCTTCCCGACCGGCATGAAGTGGGGCTTCCTGCCTGCCCCCGACGGCGGCCCGCGCTACCTGGTGGTCAACGCCGACGAGTCCGAGCCGGGGACCTGCAAGGACATCCCGCTCATGATGGCCACGCCGCAGCAGCTCATCGAGGGCGTCGTCATCACGGCCTACGCGATCGGCTGCCACCACGCCTTCATCTACCTGCGCGGCGAGGTGCTGCACGTCTACCGCCGGCTGCTGAACGCCGTCGCGGAGGCCAGGGCGGCCGGCTACGTCGGCACCGACATCCTCGGCTCCGGCTACGACCTCGAGATCACCGTGCACGCCGGCGCCGGCGCCTACATCTGCGGCGAGGAGACGGCGCTGCTGGACTCGCTCGAGGGCCGTCGCGGGCAGCCACGACTCAAGCCCCCGTTCCCGGCCGTCGCCGGCCTGTACGCGCGCCCGACGGTCGTCAACAACGTCGAGTCCATCGCGTCGGTGCCCTCCATCGTCTCGGGCGGCTCGGACTGGTTCAGGTCCATGGGCACCGAGCGCTCCACGGGCTACGGCCTGTTCTCGCTCTCGGGTCACGTGGTCCGGCCCGGCCAGTACGAGGCCCCGCTGGGCATCACGCTGCGCGAGCTGCTCGAGATGGCCGGCGGCATCCGGGAGGGCCACGAGCTGAAGTTCTGGACCCCGGGCGGCTCGTCCACCCCGATCTTCACGGCCGAGCACCTCGACGTGCCGCTCGACTACGAGTCCGTGGGAGCTGCCGGTTCCATGCTCGGCACGCGCGCGCTGCAGATCTTCGACGACTCGACGTGCGTCGTGCGGGCCGTCGCGCGGTGGGCCGACTTCTACGCGCACGAGTCCTGCGGCAAGTGCACCCCGTGCCGCGAGGGCACGTACTGGCTCAAGCAGGTGCTGCACCGCATCGAGCACGGCCACGGCACGACGGCCGACCTTGGCACGCTGCTCAGCGTGTGCGCCTCGATCCTCGGGCGTGCCTTCTGCGCCCTGGGCGACGGGGCGACGTCGACCATCACGTCCTCGATCCAGCTGTTCCGCGAGGAGTACGAGGCGCACATCCACGGGGGTGCCTGCCCGTTCGACCCGGCGGCCTCCGCCCTGTTCGAGACCGCTAGCAGCACCCGGACCCTGACCGGGACGTCCGCGGGAACGGTGGGAGCATGACGACGACGACGCCGACGGCCGCGACGGGTGCCCCCGCGGCTCCCCCCGCGGGCGTGACGTTCACCCTCGACGGCATCGAGGTCTCGGTGCCGAGGGGCACGCTGGTGATCCGCGCGGCGGAGCAGGTCGGGATCCAGATCCCGCGCTTCTGCGACCACCCGCTGCTCGCCCCGGCCGGCGCGTGCCGCCAGTGCCTCGTCGAGGTGGCGGTGCCGGACCGCGAGGGCACCGTGCGTCCGATGCCCAAGCCGCAGGCGTCCTGCACGCTCGAGGCGACGCCCGGCATGGTGGTGCGCACGCAGCTCACCTCGCCGATGGCGGACCGCGCGCAGCACGGGGTGATGGAGCTGCTGCTCATCAACCACCCGCTGGACTGCCCCACGTGCGACAAGGGCGGCGAGTGCCCCCTGCAGAACCAGGCGATGAGCAACGGCCGGGGGACCAGCCGGTACCTCGACGTCAAGCGGACGTACCCCAAGCCGCTGGCCATCTCCACGGAGATCCTGCTCGACCGCGAGCGCTGCATCCTGTGCCAGCGCTGCACCCGGTTCTCCGACGAGATCGCCGGCGACCCGTTCATCGACCTGCAGATGCGCGGCGTGCGCCAGCAGATCGGCACCTTCGACCCGTCGGTGCTCGGCTTCGACGGCGCCGCCCCGGTGGCCGTGTACCGCGGCTCGCAGCCGGACGGCTCGCCGGCCCCGGCCGTCAGCCCGGCGACGGGACCGATGGGCGCGGCGGAGCTCGACACCTCCGGCCGCCCGTTCGCCTCGTACTTCTCGGGCAACACCATCCAGATCTGCCCGGTGGGGGCCCTGACGGGCGCGGCCTACCGGTTCCGCTCGCGGCCCTTCGACCTGGTCTCCACGCCGGGGGTCGCCGAGCACGACGCGAACGGTGCGGCGATCCGGGTGGACCACCGCCGCGGCGTCGTGCTGCGCCGGCTCGCGGGCGAGGACGCCGCGGTCAACGAGGAGTGGGTCAGCGACAAGGACCGCTTCGCCTTCACGTGGCAGTCCGCGGCGGACCGCCTCACCACCCCGCTGGTGCGCGACACCGCGGCGGACGGCACGCGCGGCGAGCTGCGCGCAGCCAGCTGGTCCGAGGCGCTGGAGGTGGCCGCCGAGGGGCTGGCCGCCGCCGGTGGCGTCGGCGTGCTGCCGGGCGGCCGCGTGACCCTCGAGGACGCGTGGGCATACGGCAAGTTCGCCCGCGTGGTGCTCGGCACGCACGACGTCGACCACCGCGCGCGCCCGCACTCGGCCGAGGAGGAGGCGTTCCTCGCCCACCACGTCGCCGGTGCGCCGCTGGACGTGACGTTCGCCGACCTCGAGAGCTCCCCGGCGACCCTCCTCGTCGCCTACGAGCCCGAGGACGAGGGTGGCGTCGTCTTCCTGCGCCTGCGCAAGGGCGTCCAGGCGCGGCGCACGCGCGTCCTCTCGCTCGCGCCGTTCGCCAGCCGCGGGCTCGAACGGCTCGACGCGACCCTGCTCCCGGCCGCCCCCGGCACCGAGCCGGAGGTGCTCGACGCGATCGTCACGGGCGCGGACGGCGCGCTGGGCGACGCGGCGACCGCCCTGGCCGGCGGCGTCATCCTCGTCGGCGAGCGCCTGGCGACCGTGCCCGGCGGCCTGTCCGCCGTGCTGCGGCTCGCGGAGCGCACGGGTGCCCGGCTCGCCTGGGTGCCGCGTCGCGCCGGCGAGCGTGGCGGCGTCGAGGCCGGCACGCTGCCCGGCCTGCTGCCCGGCGGCCGGCCGGTGGTCGACGCCGCGGCGCGGGTCGACATGGCGGCGGTCTGGGGCGTCGACCGGCTGCCCGTGCAGCCGGGTCGCGACACGTCGGCGATCCTCGCAGCCGCCGCGGACGGCTCGCTCGGCGGCCTCGTCGTCGGCGGCGTGGACCCGGCGGACCTGCCCGACCCGGCCGCAGCGCTCCACGCGCTCGATCGGGTCGGCTTCCTCGTCTCGCTCGAGGTGCGCACCTCCGCCGTGACGGCCCTGGCCGACGTCGTCCTGCCGGTCGCCCCGCCCGTCGAGAAGCCGGGCACCTTCCTCACCTGGGAGCGCCGGCCCCGGCCGTTCGCCCAGGCGCTGACGTCCACGGCGATGGCCGACCACCGGGTGCTCGACGCCCTGGCCACCGCGATGGGTGTCCCGTTGGGGCTGCGCACGCTCGCCCAGGTGCACGCCGAGATCGACCAGGCCGGCGCGTGGGACGGCGAGCGGCCCGCGGCCCCCACCGTCGCCTACCCCGAGCCGCCGGCGGTCGGCGCCGGGCAGGCCGTGCTCGCCACGTGGCACCTGCTGCTGGACTCCGGGCGCTGCCAGGACGGCGAGGCGTTCCTCGCCGGCACGGCCCACCGCCCGGTGGCCCGGGTCGGGGAGCGGCTCGCCGTCGAGCTGGGCGTCGCCACGGGCGACACTCTGAGCGTGACGACGCCTGCCGGTGCGATCACCCTGCCGGTCGCGGTCACCGCGATGGCCGACGGCGTCGTGTGGCTGCCGGTGTGCTCGCCGGGCTCGACCGTGCGCTCGACGCTGGGCGTCGACGCGGGTGCCGTGGTGCAGGTGGCCGCGGCAATGCGGTCCGTCGTGGTCGGAGAGGCGAACTGATGGCCCACATCCTCGGTCCCGTGCTGGCGCAGGCCGCCGTGCCCGGCGCCGACTTCAGCAACGACAACGGCTGGATCGTGCTGCTCAAGGCGGTGGCGCTCATCGTCTTCCTGCTGGTCAGCGTGCTCCTGGCGATCTGGTTCGAGCGCAAGGTCGTCGCACGCATGCAGGTGCGGCCCGGGCCCAACGTGCACGGCCCCTTCGGCCTGCTGCAGTCGCTCGCCGACGCGATGAAGCTGCTGCTCAAGGAGGACGTCAACGTCCGCGCGGCCGACAAGGTGGTCTACCTCGTCGCGCCGATGATCTCGGTGTTCTGCGCCCTGCTGACCTTCGCCGTCATCCCCCTGGGACCCGCGGTCAGCATCTTCGGGGTGCTCACGCCGCTGCAGCTGACGGACTTCCCCGTCGCCGTGCTCTACATCCTCGCGGCGACGTCGGTCGGCGTGTACGGCATCGTCCTCGGCGGCTGGGCGTCCGGCTCGACCTACCCGCTGCTCGGCGCCGTCCGTTCCACCGCCCAGGTGATCTCCTACGAGCTCGCGATGGGCATGTCGCTGGTGAGCGTCTTCGTGCTCGCCGGGTCGATGTCCACCTCCCAGATCGTCGAGTCTCAGGCGGCGGTGTGGTGGGTGTTCCCGCTGCTGCCGGCGTTCGTCATCTACTTCATCGCGATGGTCGGCGAGGTCAACCGCCTGCCGTTCGACCTGCCCGAGGCCGAGGGCGAGCTGGTCTCCGGGTTCATGACCGAGTACTCCTCGATGAAGTTCGCGTGGTTCTTCCTCGCCGAGTACATCAACATGATCAACGTCTCGGCCGTCGCGACCACCCTCTTCTTCGGCGGCTGGCGCGCGCCGTTCGGCCTGCACCTCGTCAACGACGGGATGTTCAACGAGGGCTGGTGGCCGCTGCTGTGGTTCCTGGCCAAGCTGTGGACCTTCATGTTCGTGTTCGTGTGGATCCGCGGCACGCTGCTGCGCTTCCGCTACGACCAGTTCATGAAGTTCGGCTGGAAGGTGCTCATCCCGGCCGCGCTGACCTGGATCGTCGCCGTGGCGGCCGTCCAGGGCGTGCGCCAGTTCACGGACGTCGACCTGCAGACGATGCTCATCGTGCTGGGTGGGCTTGCGGTCGTCGGGATCGGGGTGTCGTTCCTCGTCCCGGACCGGAAGAAGGAGCCCGAGCCGGCCTCGACGGTCGCCGACGCGCCGTTCGACGCGTTCGCCGGCGGCTACCCCGTGCCGCCGCTGCCCGGCCAGGTGCTGCCCCCGTCGCCGCGTGCGGCGCGACGTGCCGCCCGCGCCACCGAGGCGTCGGGCACCGCCACAGCGATGCTCGAGGCGCCGGCGCAGGTCGCCGAGACCACGCCCGACGGCGAGAAGGAGGAGCCCCGTGGCTGACGACCTCACCCGGCGCGACGACGCCGGCGAGCTGGCGCAGGGCGGTGCGGCGAGCGAGCCGACGCCGTACCAGCCGCTCATCGAGCCCAAGAGCGGCCTGGTGGCCGAGATGCTCGCCCCCGTCGCGGGCTTCGGGGTGACCTTCTCCTCGATGTTCAAGCCGACGGTCACCGAGCAGTACCCGTTCGAGAAGGCGCGCACCAAGCCGCGCTTCCACGGCCGGCACCAGCTCAACCGGTACCCGGACGGGCTGGAGAAGTGCATCGGCTGCGAGCTGTGCGCCTGGGCCTGCCCCGCGGACGCGATCTACGTCGAGGGTGCGGACAACACACCCGACGCGCAGTTCTCGCCCGGAGAGCGGTACGGCCGCGTCTACCAGATCAACTACCTGCGCTGCATCTTCTGCGGCCTGTGCATCGAGGCCTGCCCGACGCGGGCGCTGACGATGACCAACGAGTTCGAGCTGGCCGGCCCCACGCGCCGCGGGATGATCTACGAGAAGGCCGACCTGCTCGCCCCGCTGGCCGATGGCATGCTCGCCGCCCCGCACCCCATGGTGCCGGGCACCGAGGACACCGACTACTACCGCGGAGAGGTCACCGGCCCGGTGCCGGAGCAGATCGACTGGGTGGCCCGCTGGCGCCCGGAGGACCCGTCCGTGGACGGCGCCCGCACCGCTGGAGGGGTCGCCAGATGAGCGCCGCACTGCTGTTGGCCCTCGGCCCGGTCGCCACGGCGATCGAGACCACCGGGAAGACCTCCGCGGGCGAGGCCGCCCTCTTCTGGTTCCTCGCCCCCGCGATGGTGATCGCAGCGCTCGGCCTGCTCTTCGCGCGCAAGGCCGTGCACGCCGCGATGAGCATCGTGGTCGTCATGATCGCGCTGGCGATCCTCTACGTCGCCCAGGAGGCGCCCTTCCTCGGCGTGGTGCAGGTGATCGTCTACACCGGCGCCGTGATGATGCTCTTCCTCTTCGTGCTCATGCTCATCGGCGTGGACGCGTCGGACTCGCTCCTGGAGACCCTCACCGGTCAGCGCTGGATCGGCGCCCTGCTCGGCGCCGGGCTGGCGGCGGTGCTCGTCGGTGTGGTCCTCACCGCGGCCGACATGACCCCGGTGGGGCTCACGGCGGCCAACGCCGACACCAACCCGGTGGGCGTGGCCCGGCTGATCTTCGCCGACCACGTGTTCGCGCTGGAGATCGTCGGCACCCTGCTCGTCACGGCGGCCGTCGGTGCCCTGGTGCTCACGCACCGCCAGCGGCTGACCCGCAGGGTGGGGCAGAAGGAGCGCTCCGACGCCCGCGTCGCGCGGATCGCCGACGGCGCGATCCTCACCCCGTTGCCGGCCCCCGGCGTCTACGCCCGGTCCAACGCCATGGACACCCCGGCCCTCGGCCCGGACGGCACGCCCCTCGAGGCGTCCGTCCCGCGCGTGCTGCGCGTGCGCGGCCAGGAGCGCGCGGTCGACGAGGTGCACGCCGACGTCGACCTGCTCGGCCCACCGCCCGGGATCGCCCCCGGCGCCACCCCGGGCCGCCCGCAGCGGTCCATCACCGGGACGGAGGAGGGCCGATGAACCTCGCCAACTACCTGGTGCTCTCCGCGCTGCTGTTCTCCATCGGCGCGTCCACCGTCCTGCTGCGGCGCAACGCGATCGTCGTGTTCCTCGGCGTCGAGCTCATGCTCAACGCGACGAACCTCTCGCTGGTGACCTTCTCCCGGATCCACGGTGACCTCACGGGGCAGGTGATGGCCTTCTTCGTCATGGTCGTCGCGGCCGCCGAGGTGGTCATCGGCCTGGCGATCATCGTGGCGATCTTCCGCACCCGCCGGTCGGCATCGGTCGACGACGTCAACCTGTTGAAGAGCTGAGGAGCGATGACGACTGCGCTTGTGGGGCTGGAGGCGGCCGAAGGGCTCGCCGTGGCCACCGCTGCCACCGGGGCGTTCACCTCGGCCTGGCTGCTCATCGCCCTGCCGCTGCTCGGTGCCGCCGTGCTGCTGCTCGCCGGCCGCCGGGCCGACGCGTGGGGCCACTGGCTCGGCGTGCTCGCCTCGGCGTCGGCCTTCGTCGTGGGTGCTGTGCTGTGGGCCGCGACCCTCGCGCTGCCCGCTGCCGAGCGCGTCCAGGAGCTGGTCCTGTTCCGCTGGATCCCCGCGGGGGCGCTCACCGTGGACGCAGGGCTGCGGATCGACCCGCTCTCGCTGACCTTCGTGCTCCTGGTGACCTTCGTCGGCACGCTCATCCACGTCTACTCCGTGGCCTACATGGAGCACGACACGGACCGGCGCCGGTTCTTCGCCTACCTCAACCTGTTCGTGGCGGCGATGCTGCTGCTCGTGCTGGCCGACAGCTACGTGCTGCTCTTCGTCGGGTGGGAGGGTGTCGGCCTGGCGTCGTACCTGCTCATCGGGTTCTGGAACCACCACCTGCCCAACGCGGTCGCGGCCAAGAAGGCGTTCGTCGCCAACCGGGTGGGCGACGTCGGTCTCATCGTGGCGATCGGGCTGATCTTCGCCACGTTCGGTGCCACCGACTTCACGACGGTCTTCGCGATGGCGCCGCAGGCGAGCGAGGGGCTGCTCACCGCGACCGGCCTCATGCTCCTGCTCGGGGCCACCGGCAAGTCGGCGCAGTTCCCGCTGCAGTCCTGGCTCGGCGACGCGATGGCCGGCCCCACGCCGGTCTCCGCGCTCATCCACGCGGCGACGATGGTCACCGCCGGCGTCTACCTCGTGGTCCGCTCCGCGCCCGTCTACGCCGGGGCGCCCGACGCGCTGCTCGTCGTGGCGATCGTCGGCGCGATCACGCTGCTCTTCGGAGCGATCGTCGGCACGGCCAAGGACGACATCAAGAAGACCCTCGCGGCCTCGACGATGTCCCAGATCGGCTACATGATGCTCGCCGCCGGCCTGGGGCCGATCGGCTACGCGTTCGCGATCTTCCACCTGCTGACCCACGGCTTCTTCAAGGCCGGCATGTTCCTCGGCGCCGGCTCGGTGATGCACGGCATGGGCGACACCGTCGACATGCGCCGCTTCGGCGGGCTGTCGGCCTTCATGCGCGTCACCTGGATCACCTTCGGGCTGGGCTGGCTGGCCATCCTCGGGGTGCCGCCGTTCTCCGGCTTCTGGAGCAAGGACAAGATCATCGAGTCCGCGTTCGCCACGGCCGGCGGCGAGGGCTGGCAGCCGTGGGTGCTCGGCACGGTGGCGCTCGTCGGCGCCGGGATCACGGCGTTCTACATGTCCCGCCTGTTCTTCATGACCTTCCACGGCGAGAAGCGCTGGAGCGACGGGCACGGCGGCGGCGCCACCGACCCGGACGCGCCGGTGCAGCACCCGCACGAGTCCCCGCGTCTCATGACGTGGCCGATGATCGTCCTCGCGGTCGGCTCGGCCGGCCTCGGCGGCGTCCTCTCGATCGGTGACGCGTTCACGACGTGGCTCGTCCCGGTGACCGGCCACGTCGAGCACCACGAGCCCGTCCTGCCGGTCCCGCTGCTCATGGCCCTGACGCTCGTCGTCGTGGCCGTGGGCGCCGTGCTCGCCTGGCGCCAGTACGCGGCCGCGCCGGTGGCCGTCGTGCCGCCGCGCGGGTCCCTGCTCACGCGCGCGGCGCGGCGCGACCTGTACCAGGACGAGGTCAACGACAGCCTGCTCGTGCTGCCCGGCCAGGTGCTCACGCGCTCCCTCGTCTACGGCGACCGCCAGGTGGTCGACGGCGCGGCGACGGGCCTGGCCCGGCTCGTCGCCGGGACCGGCGAGGTGCTTCGCGGCCTGCAGAACGGCTTCGTCCGGTCCTACGCGGCCACCATGCTCGCCGGCATCGTCGTGCTCGTGGCGATCGTCCTGGCATTCCGGATCTGAGGGAAGAGACCATGCCCGCACAGTTCCCCTGGCTGACCACGCTGATCGTGGTCCCGCTGCTGGGCGCCGCCGTCGTCTGGGCGCTGCCCGGCGCGGCCCGCCGGCATGCGCGTCCGGTCGCCGTCGCCGTCTCGCTCGTCGTGCTGGCGCTCGGCGTCGTCGCGGCCCTGAGCTTCGACGTCGCCGACGCGGGCACCCACCAGCTCCTCGAGACCCACGGCTGGATCCCGGCGCTCGGCGTGAGCTGGGCGCTCGGTGTCGACGGGGTGGGCCTCGCGCTCGTCCTGCTCTCGGTGCTCCTCGTCCCTCTGGTGCTCCTCGCCGCCTGGCGCGAGCACCCGGACGCCCCGGCCGACGACGCGTCCGGCGTCGACGCCGCGGTCGAGGGCGGCGGCCGGATCCGGCACTACGTCGCGCTCGTCCTCGTGCTCGAGGCCTTCATGGTGGCGATCTTCGCCGCGCGCGACGTCTTCCTCTTCTACGTGGTCTTCGAGGCCATGCTCATCCCCGTCTACTTCATGATCGGCTCGTTCGGCGGGCTCCAGCGGCGCTACGCGGCGGTGAAGTTCCTGCTCTTCTCCCTCGCCGGCGGCCTGGTCATGCTCGTCGGGGTCATCGCGCTCTACCTGCACGGCCCGCGCGGACCGCAGGGCTTCCTCACCGAGAACCTCGTCGGGCTGGAGCTGCCGGTCACCACCGAGCGGCTGCTGTTCCTGGCGTTCTTCCTCGCCTTCGCGATCAAGGCCCCGATGTGGCCCGTGCACACGTGGCTGCCGGACGCCGCAGAGCAGGCCCCGGCCGGCACCTCGGTCCTCCTCGTCGGCGTGCTCGACAAGGTCGGCACCTTCGGAATGCTCACCCTGTGCCTGCCGCTGTTCCCCCAGGCGTCGCAGTGGGCTGCGCCGGCGATCATCGTGCTGGCCGTCATCTCGATCCTCTACGGCGCGCTGCTGGCGATCGGCCAGGAGGACCTCATGCGCCTGATCGCCTACACGTCGGTGAGCCACTTCGGGTTCATCGTGCTGGGCATCTTCGCCTTCACCTCGGTGAGCCTCCAGGGCTCCTCGCTGTACATGGTCAACCACGGGCTCTCGACGGGCATGCTCTTCCTCGTCGCCGGGTTCCTCGTGGCCCGCCGGGGCTCGGCCCGGATCGCCGACTTCGGCGGCCTGCAGAAGGTGGTGCCGGTGCTCGCCGGGACCTTCCTCGTCGCCGGCCTGTCCGCGCTGTCGCTGCCCGGCCTGTCGACCTTCGTCAGCGAGTTCCTCGTGCTCGTGGGCACCTTCGGGGCGAACCGGCCCGCCGCCGTGGTCGCGACCCTCGGGGTGGTGCTCGCAGCGCTCTACGTGCTGCTCACCTACCAGCGCGTGTTCACCGGCCCGGTGCGCGACGAGCTCGCGAGCACCCCGGACCTCACGGCCCGCGAGCGCTGGGTGGTCGGACCGCTCATCGCCGCCATGCTGCTGCTCGGCTTCTACCCGGCGCCGGCTCTCGACCTGGTCCGCGAGCCCGCCGACCAGACCCTGCAGGTGATCGGGGTGCCCGACGTGGCCCCGCTGCTCACCAGCACCTCCGAGGACGGGAGCGACCTGTGACCGCGGCCTTCGTGGCGCCCACGATCGACTGGGCGTACCTGGCGCCGGTGGCCATCGTGCTCGGGGCCGGCGTGCTCGGGGTGCTCGTCGAGGCGTTCGTCCCGGCCGCCTCGCGCCGGGCCGCCCAGCTGGGCCTCGCGCTGGCGGCCACCGCCGGCGCCGTCGTCGCCGTCGCTGCCCTGTGGTCCGACGTCGCGGCGTCCGGTGGCACCGTCGTGCTCGGTGGCTCGATGATCATCGACGCGCCGGCGCTGCTGCTCCAGGGCGCCCTGGCCGTGCTCGGCCTCCTCAGCCTGCTCGTCGTGGCCGACCGCACGGACGCCGGCGAGGACGCGTTCGCGCCGTCCGTCGCCGCGGTGCCGGGCTCGGACTACGAGACGCTCGCCACCACGCGCGGCCTGCAGCAGACCGAGGTGTACCCGCTGGTGCTGCTCGCGCTCGGCGGCATGATGGTCTTCCCCGCCGCCGGGGACCTGCTGACGCTCTTCGTCGCGCTCGAGGTCTTCTCGCTGCCGCTGTACCTGCTGTCCGGGATGGCGCGCCGTCGTCGCCTCTTCAGCCAGGAGGCCTCGCTCAAGTACTTCCTGCTCGGCGCGTTCGCCTCGGCGTTCCTGCTCTTCGGGATCGCCCTGCTCTACGGCTTCGCCGGGTCGATCCGGCTCTCGGAGATCGCGCTCGCCACGGCCGGCGTCGTCGGGCTGGACCCGCTGCTGCTCGGCGGTGCGGTGCTGGTGGCGGTCGGTCTGCTCTTCAAGGTCGGCGCGGTGCCGTTCCACTCCTGGACGCCCGACGTGTACCAGGGCGCCCCCACCCCCATCACGGGCTTCATGGCCGCGTGCACCAAGATCGCCGCCTTCGGCGCGCTGCTGCGGTTCACCTACGTGCTGCTGCCCCCGCTGGCCTGGGACATCATGCCGCTGCTGTGGGGCGTGGCGGTGCTCACCATGCTCGTCGGCACCGTCGTGGCCATCGTCCAGACGGACGTCAAGCGGCTGCTCGCGTACTCCTCGATCGCGCACGCCGGGTTCGTGCTCGTCGGCGTGGTGGCGCTGACCCGGTCGGGGATCTCGGGCGTGCTCTTCTACCTCATCGCGTACGGCCTGACGACGATCGGCGCGTTCGCCGTGGTCTCCCTGGTCCGCGAGTCCATCGAGGGTCCCGGCGGCGCCGTGGTCGGCGAGGCGAACGGGATCACGCAGTGGACGGGCCTCGGCAGGCGCCACCCGGTCCTCGCCGGTGCCTTCACGCTCTTCCTGCTGTCCTTCGCCGGCATCCCGCTGACCGCGGGGTTCATCGGCAAGTTCGCGGTGTTCTCCGCCGCGGTGGACGGCGGCGTGGGCTGGCTGGCGGTCGTCGGCGTGCTCGCCTCGGCGGCGGCGGTCTTCTTCTACGTCCGGCTCATCGTCCTGATGTTCTTCACCGACCCGGTCGGCACCGCGGGCGAGCGGACCATCGCCGTCCGGTCCGAGGGGCTCACCACGGTGGCCATCGGTGCGGCCGTGGTCGGCACGGTGCTGCTCGGCATCCTGCCGTCCCCGGTGCTGACGATGCTCGCCGACGCGGCGGTCTTCCTGCCGTGACCGCCCTCCCGCTGGCAGACCCGGCGCTCGCAGACCTCCTCACGGCCCGGCTCGCGCTGGTCGAGGAGCGACTGCGGGACGCGGTGACGCATGCCGACCGGCTCGCCGACACGACGTCGCGGCACCTCGTCAACGCGGGGGGCAAGCGCCTGCGGCCGATGCTCACGCTGCTCGCGGCCCAGCTCGGCGAGGGCAGCCGGCCCGAGGTGCTCGACGCCGCCGTCGTGGTCGAGCTGACCCACCTCGCGACGCTCTACCACGACGACGTCATGGACTCCGCGCCCGTGCGGCGCGGGGCGCCGGCGGCCCACGAGGTGTGGGGCAACCACGTCGCGATCCTCACGGGGGACCTGCTGTTCGCCAGGGCGTCGTCCATCGTGGCGGGCCTGGGTCCGGACGCCGTGCGGATCCAGGCGGCCACGTTCGAGCGGCTGTGCCTCGGCCAGCTGCACGAGACGGTGGGCCCCGGCCCGGGGGCCGACCCCGTCGAGCACTACCTCCAGGTGCTCGCCGACAAGACGGGCTCGCTCATCGCGACCTCGGCCCGCTACGGCGCGATGTTCTCCGGCTGCCCGGCGGACGTGGTCACCACCCTCGTCGACTACGGCGAGAAGGTCGGGGTGGCCTTCCAGCTCGCGGACGACGTCATCGACCTCACCTCCGCCGGCGCCCAGACGGGCAAGACCCCCGGCACGGACCTGCGCGAGAAGGTGCCGACCATGCCGGCCCTGCTGCTGCGCAGGCTCGCCGCCGGGCCCCAGGGCACCGACGCCGACCGGGCGCTCGTGGCCCGGCTGGACGGGGACCTGACCTCCGACGAGGCCCTCGCCGACGCCGTCGCCGGCCTGCGCGAGCACGCCGTCGTCGACGAGACCCGCCGACGCGCCGTGGCCTGGGCGCGCGCCGCTGTCGACGCCCTGGGTACGCTGCCCCCTGGCCCTGTGAAGGACTCGCTCGTCCTGTTCGCCGACTCGGTGGTCGACCGGGCGTCCTGAACTTTCACCCGTTTGGGCTCATGTTGCGGCGCGAACACGCCGATGCCCCAGTGCGGGGCGCGCGAGGAGAGCGCGCCCGACACTGACCGGGAAGGGGGGGATGAGCGGTGCGAACGGCCTGGGGATCGGCGACCGACCGAGGCGTGCGCCGGTACAACGAGGACTCCCTGCTCGCCTACCCGCCGGTGTTCCTCGTCGCGGACGGGATGGGTGGGCACGCCGCGGGTGACGTCGCGAGCCGCATCGCCGTCGAGGAGTTCTCCCAGCTCGCCGGCCTCGCAGCCGTGGTCCCCGACGACATCCACGGCGCGGTCCACCGCACCGCGCGACGGCTGCGCGAGACCGTCGCCGACGGTCGCACCGCCGGGACGACGGTCGCGGGGGTCGCGCTCGCGACGCACGACGGCGGGGCGTACTGGCTCGTCTTCAACATCGGCGACTCGCGCGTGTACCGCCTCGCGGCGGGCGAGCTGCGCCAGATCAGCGTCGACCACTCCGTGGTCCAGGAGCTGCTGGACCACGGTCTCATCGGCGCGCTCGAGGTCGCGGGGCACCCGGACCGGCACATCATCACGCGCGCGATCGGGACCACGGCCGAGCCGGAGCCCGACTACTGGCTGCTGCCCGTCGGCCCGGCCGACCGGGTCCTCGTGTGCACGGACGGCCTCACCGTCGTCCTGGACGACGCGACCGTCGCGCGCGTGCTGCGCAGCGCGGCCCACCCGCAGGACGCCGCGACAGAGCTCGTCGGGCTGGCCGTCGCGGCCGGCGGCCCCGACAACATCACCGTCGTGGTGGTGGACGTCGCGGCGGTCGGCTCCGGGATCGACATGGAGACCACGGCGCAGGGCTCGCGCCGGCGGATCGTGCTCGCCGAGGAGCACCCCGAGACCCCGCCGACCACCGAGCGGCGCACCCAGCCCGTCCCGACGCCCGGTGGCCCGGCGACCGGAGAGTCATGGGATGACTTCGGGGCCACCCTCCCGCGTCCCAGCCGCAGTCGAGTCCCGGAGGTGGACCGATGATCGTCCCCGCATACGTGCCCGGTGAGTGGATCGCCGTCGTCACCGACGGCACCCTGGCCGTGCTGCCGCCCGAGACCGCCCCGGCCGTCGTCGCAGAGCTGTGGACGGCCATCCGTGAGGGCGCGAGCCTGACCGACCACCTGCAGGTGCTGCTGCGCACCGGGTTCACCCACGTGCCGCCCTTCGCCCTCGTGAGCCTCGTCGGCGGCGAGGTGCACGCGATCGTCCGCGGGCAGGTGCGGGTCGAGGTCGTCACGACCGCGGGCCCCCGGGTGCTCAGCGGCGCGCACATGTCGACCTGGGTCGAGGAGGTGCTGGCCGACGCACGGTCGGTCGCCGTGCGGACCGGTCCCTCGGCGGACGCCCCGGACGCCGGCGCTGCGGGGTACCGCGACGCGCTGCCCGTGCTGGCCGCCGTCGTGCGCGTCAGCGACGTGCTCGTCGACCTGCGCTCGGTCGCGGTCGCGGTCGCGGTCGCCGCTGAGCGCACCCCGGCCGTGCCGGCGTGGGCCCCGGGGCCGCAGGCGGCCGCGTCGCTGCCTGCGGGCGTCGCGCCGGCGCCGCCGACCCCTGCACCGCGCGCCACACCGCCCGCCGCCACGCCGCCGGCCCCCACGCCGCCCGCCGCCACGCCGGTCGTCGCCCAGCGGGTCCACCTCGTGCGGGACGAGGCCGCCGAGCCGCACGCCCCGGACGAGGATGCCCCGCTGCTGCCCGTCCCGCCCAGCCGCCCGGTCTGGGAGCCGGTCTCCGCCGTCGCGCGTCCGGTCCGGCCGGAGCGCGGGTACGTCGAGGCCGCACCCGTCGCGGAGCCCGAGCCGGTCCCGGCACCCGCACCCTCGCCCGCACCGGCACCCGCGCCCGTGCCCGTCACGGTCGGAGCGGGGGCCGTCGGTGACCCGGGCGCCCAGGGCTCGTCGGACGGCGCCCCGCGGGCCACGGAGGACCACGACGGCCTCACCGTGCTCAGCTCCGACGTCGTCGCGCTGCGCCGCCAGCTGCCCGCGTGGGCCGGGGACGCCGTGCCGGCCCTCGCGGTGCCGACGCCGCGCACGCCGCCGCCGGCGAAGCTGCTCATGTCCTCTGGGCTGACCGTCGCGCTCAACCGGCCGGTGCTCATCGGCCGGGCGCCCCAGGTCACCCGCGTGCAGAACAACGACATCCCCCGGCTGCTCACCGTCGCCAGCCCCAACCAGGACATCTCGCGCACCCACGCGGAGGTCCGGATGGACGGCGAGGACGTCATCGTCACCGACCTGCGCTCCACCAACGGTGTGCTGCTGCTGCGTCAGGGCGCCGGGCCCCAGCGCCTGCACCCGGGTGAGCCCACCGTCGTCGAGGCCGGGGTCGTCGTCGACATCGGCGAGGGCGTGACCTTCATCGTGGAGGCGGGTGGGTGAGCTCACGACGTGAGGCGTCGACGCCGCCCACCATCGCCGGGTACGAGTACACCCGGCTGCTGGGGATGGGCGGCTTCGCCGACGTCTTCCTCTACCGCCAGCTGATGCCTCGACGGCCGGTGGCCGTCAAGGTGCTGCTCGCGAGCTCGCTGGACGACGAGGCCCGGGAGCGATTCCGGACCGAGGCGGACCTCATGGCCACGCTGTCCCACCACCCGTCGATCGTCACCGTGCTCCAGGCCGACGTGGCCCCCGACGGCCGTCCCTACCTCGTCATGGAGTACTGCTCGCGCCCCGGGCTGGGCCAGCGCTACCGTGCCGAGCGGATGGGGGTCGCCGAGGTGCTGCGGATCGGCGTCCGGCTGGCCGGCGCCGTCGAGACGGCCCACCGCGCGGGCATCCTGCACCGGGACATCAAGCCGGCCAACGTGCTCATCACGGACTTCGGCTGGCCCGCGCTGGCCGACTTCGGCATCGCCGCGACCACGGGCCTCGCGGGGACGAGCATCGGCATGTCGATCCCGTGGTCCCCGCCGGAGATGCTCGCCGAGGAGCCGGTCGGCGACGTCCGGGCCGACGTGTACTCGCTGGCGGCCACGGTGTACTCCCTGCTGGCGCGGCGCTCGCCGTTCGAGGTGCCGGACGGCTCGAACACGGCTGCCGACCTCATCGGGCGGATCGAGCGCACCCCGCTCGGCCCCACGGGTCGCGGCGACGTGCCGGACTCGCTGCAGGCCGTCCTGGCGCGGGCGATGGAGAAGTCGCCGGCCCAGCGGCACCACTCGGCCCTCGCCTTCGCGCGGGCGCTGCAGCAGGTCGAGGCGGAGCTCATGCTCCCGCTGACTCCGCTCGACCTGCCAGAGGACGCCGACCCGCGGCCCGCGCCCGGCCGCGTCACGGAGCTCGGCGAGGCGGGCCAGGCCACCCGGCTGCGGCCCGTGCGCACGGTGCACCCCGACGAGGCAGCCGCCGCGTCCGCGGCCGGGCCGGACGGCACCCCCGACCCGGAGCCCGCAGACGGCCAGGGCCCGGTCGGCGTCCCGGGGAGCACCGACCCGGACCTCCTTGCACCGCCGGTGGTCCCCGTCGCACCGTCGGGCACGGCCCCCGCCGTCGTGCTGCCGGGCTCCGAGCTCGAGGACATCCCCGCGGACTGGCGTCGGGCGACGGCCGAGCTGGCCGACCCGGCCTCGGCCTCGGGGCCCCCCGCGCGTCGCGGGGTGGGCCGCGCGATCCTCGGGGTCGCGGCCGGGGCCGTCGTCGTCGCGGCCGTCGTCCTGGCCGCGGTCCTGGCCTTCCGCCCCGCAGGGCTCGACCTCCAGCCCACCGTGCCCACGCCCAGCGCGTCGTCCTCCGTCCCCGGCCTGCGGGCCGTCCCGACGCCCGTCGACCTCGTCGGCACCGTCGCGGCAGACGGCTCGGTCGTGTTCCGCTGGACCAACCCCGACCCGCAGGACGGCGACCGCTACCTCTGGGGGCGTGCGGTCCTCACCGGCGAGCCGCAGCTGGTGCCCGTCGACGTCCCGACGGTCAGCCTCACGGCCGGTGCCCTCGGTACGGAGGTCTGCATCGAGGTGTCGCTCGTCCGCTCGGACGGCCGGTTCTCCGCGGAGCCGGCCCTCGGGTGCGTGACGCCATGAGCCAGGCCGTCCGCTCCGTGACACGCCGTGCCGCCTCGGCCCGCCGGCGGTGGACCGCCACCGTCGGCACCGTCGTCGTGCCCGCCGTCATCGCCACGCTGGCCGTGCTGTACCCCGGTGCGCCCGTGGCCCAGGTCGACCTCAACGACGGTGCCGTGTGGGTGACGAACGCGTCCCGCCAGCTCGTCGGGCGCTACAACGCCACGGTCGACGACCTCAACTCCGCGGTGGCGTCGCCCACGTCGAGCTTCGACGTGCTGCAGGACCGTGGCGACGTGGTCGTGACCAGCCCCGGCGCCATCGCGGTGGTGGACCCGGCTGCCGTCGCGCTGTCGAACCCGATCGAGGTCCCCCCAGACGCCGACGTGTCGCTGGCAGGGGAGACCGTCGCGGTCGGTGACTCCGCCACCGGCGAGGCCTGGGCCCGCACCATGGCGATGGTGGGCACGCTGAGCACGGCGACGGACCCGGCGGACCTGGAGCTCGGCCCCGGCGGTCGGGTGGTGGTCGCGCCGGACGGCACGGTGCTCGGTGCCGCGGCCGATGGCGGCCTGGTGCGTGCGCGCGTCACGGACGACGGCGTGAGCGTCGAGGACGACGGGGCGCTCGCCGGTGCGCTCACGGGCGACCTCGACCAGGTCACGGCGGTCGGCGATGCGCTGGTGGCGCTCGTGGGCACCACCGTCCACACGCCGTCGGGCGAGGTGGACCTGGCCGCCTACGGCGACGGGTTGACGCTCCAGCAGCCCGGCGCCGCCGCACCCGTCGTGCTCGTCGCCACCCGGACGTCGCTGCTCGAGGTGTCCATGGGCGGCACCACCGTCCGCGAGCGCCTGACCGGCGGCACGGGGAACCCGGCCGCGCCCGTCCGTGTCGGCTCGTGCGTGCACGGCGCCTGGGCCTCGGCCGTCGGCAGCTATCTGCAGCTGTGCGACGGGGACGCGCCCGAGGTCAGCGACCTCGAGGCGATGACGGCGACCGCCTCGCTGGTCTTCCGGGTCAACCGGGCCGTCGTGGTGCTCAACGACACCGGCAGCGACGGGCTCTGGGTGCCGAGCGAGGACCCGGAGCTGCGGGAGCCCAGCTGGCAGGACGTCGACCCGGAGGACCCGACCGACCAGGACGACCAGGACACCGAGGACCAGCAGACGACGCAGGACCTCCAGGCCGAGTGCACCGCGCAGTCGGCGAAGCCGGTCGCCGTCGACGACGAGCTGGGTGTGCGCGCGGGCCGCTCCACGATCCTGCCGGTCCTCGACAACGACTCGTCCTCGGACTGCGGCATCCTCGCGATCTCCGAGTTCGACCCGGTGCCCGTGGAGTTCGGCAGGCTCGACGCGGTCTACGGCGGGCGGGCGCTCCAGCTGACGGCGGCCCCGGGCGCCACCGGGACGGTCTCGATCTCCTACACGATCACCGACGGCCGTGGCGACACGCCCCCGTCGACGGCCACCGTGGTGCTCAGCGTGCACGAGGCCGGCGTCAACGCCGCGCCCGTGCAGCTGCGGCTCGGCGCCGCGACCGTCGAGCAGGGCGCCTCCGTCAGCTACGACGTGCTGCCGGACTTCGCCGACCCGGACGGGGACCTCCTGCTGCTCGCGGAGGCCACGGTCGACGGGGGCGACTCGGTGCGCTCGCGGCAGGACGGGGTGGTCCTCTTCCAGTCGAACAGCGGCACGCTGGGCCGTCAGACGGTCCGGGTGCTCGTCTCGGACGGCACGGCGACCGTCGAGGGCACGTTGTTCGTCGACGTCCGTCCCGTGGGTTCCGTGCCGCCGCACATCGACCCGGTGCACGCGGTCACCTTCGTCGACCAGCCCGTCGTCGTGCGACCGCTCGAGAGCGTGCGCTCGACGTCCAGCGAGCCGGTGCGGCTGGCCGGGGTGGACGAGGTCCTCGGCGCGACGATCGTCACGGACCTCACGGCGGGGACGTTCAGCTTCACGTCCGCGACACCCGGCACCTACTACGTCTCCTTCATCGTCACGGCCGCGCCGGTCCAGTCGACCGGGATCGCGCGGATCGACGTGCGCGAGCGGCCCGAGACGACCCCTGCGCCCATCGCGGTGATGGACATCGCCCTGCTGCCGCCCGGCGGCGAGGTGACCATCGCCCCGCTGGCCAACGACGTCAACCCCGCCGGCAACGTGCTCGTGCTGCAGTCGGTGGAGGCAGCCGAGTCGACGGGGCTCCAGCTCGCGCCCCTGGAGCGGGAGCTGCTGCGGATCAGCTCGCTGAGGGTGCTGACGGCACCCGTGACCGTCCACTACACGATGTCCAACGGTTCCTCGAGCGTTGTCGGCGAGATCCACGTCATCCCGGTGCCGGCGCCGGCCACGCAGCAGGCACCCGTGGTGGCCGAGGTCGACGTCACGGTGCGCACGGGCGGCACGGTGACGATCCCCGTGCTCGAGGGTGCGAGCGACCCCGACGGTGACGACATCGACCTGCTGCCCACGCTCGAGCTGGCCCCGGGCGTGGGTGAGGGGTTCATGTTCGTCTCGGGCGACGTGCTCCGGTTCCAGGCGCCGGCGACCCCGATGGAGGTCACCGCGAGGTTCGTGGTGCAGGACTCCGCCGCGAACGCGACCGCCGGCGTGGTGCGGATCAGCGTGCACGCCTCGGACGCCGCCACGAAGTCCCCGCCGCGGCCGGTCGCGGTGAACGCGCGGGTGTTCGCCGGGGAGATCGTGCGCATCCGCGTGCCGCTCACGGGGATCGACACCGACGGAGACGGCGTCCTGCTGCTGGGCCAGGACGAGGCCCCGCTCAAGGGCCGCGTCGTCGAGGTCGGGGCGGACTGGATCGACTACGAGGCGCTGCCGGGCGAGTTCGGCACGGACACCTTCACCTATGCGGTGGAGGACTGGGTGGGGCAGCGGGCGGTCGCGACCGTGCGGGTCGGGATCGCACCACGGCCGACCACGGCGACCGACGTCATCGCGCGCAACGACGACGTGCTGGTGCGCCCTGGCCGGACGGTGGAGGTCCGGGTGCTGGCCAACGACGTCGACACGGGCGGCGGCGACCTCCAGCTCGACCCAGGGCTCCTGCTGAGCGACGGTGCGGAGGCGGTCGTCGAGGGTCGTCGGGTCGTCGTGCGGACCCCCGACAGCCCCGGTGTGCTGCAGATCGGCTACACGGCACGCAACGACCGTGGCGGTCAGGGTGCAGCGGTGCTCACCGTCACGGTGTCCGACGACGCGCCCTACGAGCCACCGATCGCCCGAGACGTCGTGGTGCCCGCGAGCGACACGATCAACCGGTCCACCGTCGAGGTGGACGTCCTCGGCGTCGCGGCCAACCCGAGCGGGCCGATCAGCGACCTCGAGGTCTCGGTGCACAGCGCGTCCGCAGACGTCGCGACGGTGACGCCGAGCGGGACCGTGCTCATCACCCTGACGAGCACCCCGCGCACCCTGCCGTACGCGCTGACCAACACGGCACCGGGCGCCGAGGGGCAGCGCGCCTACGCCTTCATCACCGTGCCGGCCCTCGGCGACTTCCCGCCGATCCTGCGGCCCGGTGCGCCGGCGCTGCGCGTGGTCGCCGGGGCGCAGCTGACGATCCCGCTGGCGGAGTACGTCCAGGTCGCCCCCGGGCGGACGGCGCAGATCATCGACGCCGCATCCGTCACCGCGACGAGGTCCGACGGGACGAGCCCGGTCCGCGACGCGCGCACCCTCGTCTACACGGCGCAGCGGGCCTACGCCGGCCCGGCGTCGATCTCCTTCGAGGTCGCCGACGGCCCGTCCGGCGACGTGACGGCGCGCACCCGGGTGCTCACGCTGCCCATCACCGTGCTCGCGGTCGAGGACTACCCGCCGACGTTCACCCCCTCGGTGCTCGACGTCGGTCCGGGGGAGAGCACGCAGGTCGACCTCGCCCGGTTCACGTCGGGTCCGGGCTCGTCCGGCACCCAGGACGACGCCGAGTTCACGTACCGGCTCACCAGCGACCCGACGGCCGAGTTCGCCGTCACGCTCGACGGCTCGGTCCTCACGGTCTCGGCCGGCAGCGCCGTGCGCCGCGGCACCGTCGGAGGCGTGGGCCTCGAGATCGGCTACGGCGTCGCCGGCCGGCTCCCCGTCGTGGTGGACCTGCGGGTGGTCGCGAGCTCGAGGCCGCTGGCCCGGGTCCTCGACCAGCAGATCCTCGGCGTCGAGGGCCAGTCGCGGAGCGTCACCGTGCTCGACGGGGCCTTCAACCCGTTCCCCGACGTGCCGCTGACGGTGATCGACGCGACCGTCGAGACGCCCCTCGCCGGGACCGCGTCCGTGTCGCCCGGCGTGGTGACGATCAGGCCGGCCCCGGGCTTCGTGGGACAGATGGTCACGCGCTTCCAGGTGCGCGACGCCACCACCGACCCCGATCGGGTGGTCGAGGGCCGGATCGTCACGACGGTGCGCGGACGCCCGAGCACACCCACGAGCCCGCGCGTCGTCGAGGTGGGCGACCAGGCCGTGGTGCTGGCCTGGGAGGCGCCGGCCAACAACGGCGAGCCGATCACCGGCTACCGGGTCACGGTCCAGCCGGGTGGTGACGTGCGCGCCTGCGCCGCGACCACGTGCACCATCGACGGGCTGACCAACGACACCGAGTACACGTTCACCGTCGCGGCGCAGAACGCCGTCGACTGGTCGGACGCGAGCCCCAGCTCCGCGCCCGCGCGCCCGGACGCAGCACCGCAGGCCCCGGCGACGCCGTCGGTCGTCCGCGGTGACGCGCGGGTCACCGTCACGTGGTCGGCGCCGGAGAACACCGGGTCCCCGATCCGGGAGTACCAGGTCGAGGTGAGCCCGGCGGCCTCGGGTGGCGCCACCTTCAGCACGTCGAGCACGTCGCTGGTCCTCACCGGCCTGGAGAACGGGACGGCCTACCGGGTGCGGGTCCGGGCGATCAACAACGCACCCGACCCGGGCGCCTGGAGCGGGCAGTCCGTCCCGGTCGTCCCCGCGCGGGAGCCGGACGCGCCCCGGGCCGTCGCAGCGTCCGTGGGGTCGGTCCTCGGCGACCCCGTGATCACCGTGACCTGGGACGCCCCGGCCTCCGACGGCGGCGACCCCGTCACGACCTACGACGTGAGCGTCGACGGCGCCTGGACCGAGGTCCCCGGCGGCGGCGCCGCGCGGAGCTACTCCTTCCCCGCCGTGCTGGGGCGCGAGTACGCGATCTCCGTGCGGGCGACGAACACGCTGGGCACCGGACCGTCGGCCGACCAGACCGGGCGGGTGTGGGCCACGCCCAGCGTGGTCCGTGCGCTGACGGCACGGGACCTCGCGGCTCCCGGCACGGCCTGGGGCGCCGGCGCCGTCGAGCTCACCTGGTCGCCGCCCGCGGACGCCGGCGGCGAGGGCATCACCATCGTCGGGTACCGCGTCGAGGTGGTCGGCGGGGCGACGACCGAGACCACCGCGACCTCCGCCGTCCTCGGCGGCCTGGTCGGCGGCACGGCCTACCAGGTGCGCGTCCAGGCGCACAGCAGCCAGGACGAGTGGAGCCCGGCGGTGACGGTCGGCGTCACGCCGACGACGGTGCCGGACGTCGTGGTGTTCTCGGAGCCCGACCTCGCCGCCGCGCCGACGGTCCGGTTCGCCTGGTCGGCCCCGCTCGACGGTGGCCGGCCGGTGACCCGCTACGAGGTGCAGGTGCGCGGGGACCGGGGCACGCGGGTCGACGTCGTGCAGATCGAACGGACGATCGACGTGGTGGCGACCGGCGGCGAGACCCTGACCATCACGGTCCGGGCGCGGAACGACGTCGGCCAGGGCCTGGAGACGGTCCTGGCGGACGTCGTCGTGCCGGGCGGTCCCGGTGGCTGATCACCCGAACCAGGACCAAGGTCCTACTCCGAATGGCGCTGCGGTGCCGACCCCACCAGAGCACGCCACGACAGGAAGAGGCCAGCGATGATGACGCCCGACCAGAGCGCCTGGTTCGCCGAGACGTTCGACACCCTGGTCGCCAACGTCGGCGAGGCGGTGCTCGGCAAGGACCAGGTGGTGCGCCTCGCGCTGACCTGCATGCTGGCCGAGGGGCACCTGCTGCTCGAGGACGCCCCCGGCACGGGCAAGACCTCGCTGGCCAAGGCGCTCGCCGCGACCGTCCAGGGCTCGCACAGCCGGATCCAGTTCACGCCGGACCTGCTGCCCTCCGACGTCACCGGCGTGACGATCTACGACCAGAACACCCGCCAGTTCGTGTTCCACCAGGGTCCGGTGTTCGCGTCGGTCGTGCTCGCGGACGAGATCAACCGTGCCTCCCCGAAGACCCAGTCTGCGCTGCTCGAGGTGATGGAGGAGTCCCGGGTCACCGTCGACCGCGTCTCGCACTCCGTCGGCCGGCCCTTCATGGTCATCGCGACCCAGAACCCCATCGAGCAGGCGGGCACCTACCGGCTGCCCGAGGCCCAGCTCGACCGGTTCCTCATGAAGACCTCGCTCGGCTACCCCGACCGGGCCTCGACCGTCGAGATCCTCGCGGGCTCGGCCGAGCGGGACCGCACCAGCCGGCTCGGCCCGAAGATCACCACGCAGGCGGTCGGCGAGATGGCGGAGCTCGCCGCGACGGTGCACACCGACGCCGCCGTCCTGGACTACGTCGCGCGCCTCACCGAGGCCACCCGGGCGGACGCCCAGACGATGCTCGGCGCATCCGTGCGCGGGGCCATCGCGCTGGTCCGGTGCGCCAAGGTCTGGGCGGCGTCCCAGGGCCGCACGTACGTCATCCCCGACGACATCAAGCTGCTGGCGGAGTCCGTGCTCTCCCACCGCCTCATCCTGGAGACCGAGGCGGAGTTCGCGGGCGTGACCCAGCGTCAGGTGGTCCGGCGCATCCTCGCCGAGACCGAGCCCCCGGCCGCACGCGTCTGATGCGTCGCGTCCTGCGGGCCGCCGGGGCAGCCCTGGCGCGCGTGCTCCGCCCCGTCACCCGGCTGCTGCGACCCGTCTCGGGCGTCGGCTGGGCCGTGCTCGTCGTCGCCGCGGTCGGCGTCGGCCTGGGCGGGGTGCTCGGCTGGGTCGAGCTCGCCGTGGTGGGCGTCGGGGCGCTGAGCGCCCTGGTCGCCGCCGTGCTGCTCTCGACGGGACGCTCGACGTACGCGGTCGACCTCGACCTCGCCGACCACCGGGTGACCGTCGGCCAGCGTGCCGTCGGCCGGCTCGCGGTGCGCAACACCTCGCGCCGCCGGCTGCTGCCCGCACGGATCGAGCTGCCCGTCGGCCGCGGGTCCGCGGACTTCGCGCTGCCGTCGCTCGGCCCGGGGGCCGAGCACGAGGACGTCTTCGCGATCCCGACCACGCGGCGCGCCGTCGTGGTCGTCGGTCCGGTGCGCTCCGTGCGCGGCGACCCGCTGGGCCTCGTGCGTCGCCGCGTCCAGTGGACGGAGCCGACCCGCCTCTACGTCCATCCGACGCTCGTCTCGCTCGCCGGGGCCGCGGCGGGTGTGCTGCGCGACATGGAGGGCCAGTCCACGCGCGAGGTGTCGAACTCCGACATGTCCTTCCACGCGCTGCGCGACTACGTCCCGGGGGACGACCGCCGCCACATCCACTGGAAGACGACCGCCCGGATCGGCGAGCTCATGGTCCGCCAGTTCGAGGACACCCGGCGCACGCACACCGTCGTCGCGCTCTCGACGTGCCTGGCCGACTACGCCGACGAGGAGGAGTTCGAGCTCGCCGTCTCGGCGGCGGCCTCCCTCGGCGTCCAGGCGTTGCGCGACGAGCGGGACCTGACGGTCCTGGCCGGCGACGGCGCGTTGCGCGCCGATGCGCCGTCGCGGTTGCTCGACGACGTCGCAGAGCTCGAGGTCACCGCCGGCGGGCGCGGGCTGGCCGACCTCGCGGCCTGGATCGCGCAGGACGCCCGCGAGGCCTCGGCGGCGATCCTCGTCACCGGCTCGGTCGCCGACCGCACCGCGCTGCGCGCCGCGGTCGCGCGCGTCCCGGCCGGCATGCGGACGCTCGTGCTCGGCTGCCGCACGGGCGCACCGCTCGAGGTCAACACCCGCGGCGGCCTGTCCGTCGCCCAGGTCGGGTCGCTGCCCGACCTGCCGCGCGTGCTGCGCCGGGTGGTGGCCGCATGACCGGGGGGCAGCAGGCGTCGCGCCGGGGCCGCGCGGTCGTGCTCGACGGGTTCGCGCTCGTCGGAGCACTGGGCCTGGCCCTGCTGCCCCTGCTGCCTGTGTTCGGCACGCGCGCGGCGCTCCCGCCCGTGCTCGGCGGCCTGCTGCTCGGCACGGCCGTCGCGGCGCTCGGCGCCTGGCGTCGCTGGAGCGGCGTCGTCACCATGGCCGCCGTGCTCCTCGTCTACCTCGCCCTCGGCGGAGTGCTCGCCGCACCGACGACCACGGTGGGCGGCCTGCCCACGGTGCGCACCGTCACCGTGCTGCTCACGGGGCTCGTGACGGTGTGGAAGCAGGTGCTGACCCTCGACCCGGTGCTCGGGCAGAGCGGCAACCTGCTCGCCGCGCCCTACCTGCTCGCGCTCGTCGGCAGCGTCGTCGCGATCTCCGTCGCCCTGCGCGTGACGCCGAGGCGGCGCGGTGCCTGGGCGGGTCTCGTCCCGCTCGCCGTGCTCGCGCTCGCCGTGCTGCTGGGCACCAAGCAGACCGTCGCACCCGTGGCGGCCGGGGTGGGGATCGCGGTGCTCCTGCTCCCGTGGGCCGCCTGGCGCGCCGGCGGCCTCGCCCTGCGCCGCGGGTTCTCCCTGGCGCTCATGGCCGCCGTGGTCGCCGGCGGCGGAGCGGTCGCGGGCCCGGTGCTCGCCGACCAGCGGCCGCGCTTCGTGCTGCGCGACGAGATCGTGCCGCCGTTCGACCCGCGCGACCAGCCCAGCCCGCTGTCGGCGTTCCGCAAGTTCGTCAGCGAGTGGAGGGACACCGAGCTGCTGACGGTCAGCGGGCTGCCCGAGGGCGCCGAGGTGCGCCTGGCGACGATGGACGCGTTCGACGGCGTGGTCTGGAACGTCGCCGGCGCCGAGGCCGCCGAGGGCTCTGGGCAGTTCCGACGCGTGGGCGAGACGATCGCGACCACCGTCCAGGGGCAGCGGGCGACGGTCGAGATCGAGGTGCACAGCCTGCCGTTCGTCTGGCTGCCGACCGTGGGCTGGACCGAGCGGTTCGACTTCGTCGGCCCGGACGCGGTCGACCTCGCAGACGACCTGCGCTACAACGACGCGACCGGCACCGCCGTGCTCACCCAGGGGGTGCCGGACGGGGCCACGTGGACGGCAGAGGTCGTGGTCCCGCCGGTGGTGGCAGAGGACGAGCTGGGTCCGGCCGCCGTGGGATCCGTCCGGCTGCCCCAGCCGAGCGGAGTGCCGCAGGCGGTGACGGAGCGCGCGGCGGAGATCGCCACCTCGGCCACGTCGCCGGCCCTCATCGCCTCCTCGCTCAGGTCCTGGCTGTCCGAGGAGGGCTGGTTCAGCCACGGACTCGTCGCGTCGGGCGACTTCCCGTCCCGGTCGGGACACGGCGCGGACCGCATCACCACCCTGCTCACCAGCGTGCCCATGGTCGGCGACAGCGAGCAGTACGCCTCGGCGATGGCGCTCATGGCCCGCGAGATGGGTCTGCCGGCGCGGGTGGTGCTGGGCTTCACCCCGAGCGACGAGCAGGCCGGTGCCGATCGGGTGGTCCTCACCGGCGCCGACGTCGAGGCATGGGTCGAGATCAGCTTCTCCGGGTACGGCTGGGTGCCGTTCCACCCGACGCCGGACGAGTCGAAGACGCCCACGGACCAGACTCCCCAGGACCAGTCCCAGCCCCAGCCGCAGGTGCGCCAGCCCCCGCCGCCGCCGCAGGAGCCCGTGACCCCGCCGGACGACGACACGGAGCAGCCCCGGACCGAGGACACCGAGGAGGACCTGCTGCGCGGCGAGACGCTGCGCACGGTGCTCACCGTGCTGGGCGTGACGAGCATCCCGGTGCTGCTGCTCGGCGGGCCGCTGCTGCTCATCGCCGCAGCCAAGCGTCGGCGCCGCCGACGACGGCGCACCGAGGGGCCCACCGTCGCCCGGGTGGTGGGCGGCTGGGAGGAGCTGCTGGACCACGCGCGCGACATGCGTCGTCCGCCGCCACCGCGGGCCACCCGGCGCGAGACGGCCGTGCACCTCGCCGGGGCCTTCGTGCCCGTGGAGCCGCGGTCGCGCACGCGCGGCCGTCACCCCGCCCCGCCGATCGGTCCGGTGGGCCGTGGCAGCGGCCGCCGGGCATGGTCGGTGGGCGGGCCGGTCGCGGGTCTCGCCGCCGGGGCGGACGCGATGGTGTTCGGGCCCGGCGAGCCGACGCCGGAGCAGGTCGAGGCGTACTGGGCCCAGGTGGACGTCGCGGTCGCCGCGATGCGCACCGTGCTCCCGCGACGTCAGCGCTGGCGCGCACGCTGGTCGACCGCCTCGCTGCGTGCCCGCCGGCGGGCACGCCGCGCCTGAGCGACGCACCGGGGTGCCCCCGACGCCACCGGGTGTGATCGGATGTCCGGGGGCCTCGGCGAGGTCCGCGGCGTCCTGGGCTCAGGTCGACGCGCGCACGTGCCGATACCTCTGGGTGGACCGCTGCCGCCGACGACCCACCGGCGCACGGCCCGCCCGGGCCACCCGACCCGCACGCACGGACCCGCACGCCCCGACCCGCACGCCCCGACCCTGTGAGGTGAAGTACCCGGATGTCCACCCCCGGAGCCGTCCCTGCCGCACCCGGCAGGCGCCTGCTGGCCGCCGTCGTCGACGCGGCGGCCGCGCTGGTGCTCGGCGGAGGGTTCGTTCTCGCCGGCTCGGCCGTACAGCTCTCGGCCGCGGCGGACGGATCGGTGACCGGCGGGCTCTCTCCGCTGACGGTGCTGGGCCTCGTGACCCTCGCCGTCTTCGGCGTCGTCCAGTGGTGGTACCAGGGCACCCGCGGCTTCACCGTGGGCAGCAGGCTGGTGGGCGTCCGCACGCTCGCGGCCCGGACGGGGCGACCGGTGGGGATGCGGCGCATCGGGCGTCGCATGCTCGTCGTGGCGCTCGCCCTCGCGATCCCCGTCGTGGGTCCCGTGGCGCTGCTCGTCTCCGTCCTCACCGACCGCGGCGGACGCCGGCAGGGCTGGCACGACAAGGCGGCGGGCACCGTCGTCTTCGACATCGGCGTCGGCGTGGACCCGGCGACCGCGCAGCGGACCACCGCGCAGGACGTCGGGCGCAGGGTGGACCGGCTGCTGGCCCCGCCGATCGCCCTCGCCGCCCGGCTCACCGTCCCGCACGGCGAGCCCGCCCCCGACGCCGGGCCCGCGCTCGGCCAGGTGGACGTCGTGCCGCTCGCCCAGCCCGCCGAGGTCCGTGAGCCGGTGCTCGTCCCCGACGTCCCGCGGGCTGCCGCCGAGCGACGGACGCGTGCGACGGAGCCTGTCGTCATCGCCGCCGTCCCGCCCGCGCGCACCGGCCTGCCGCCCGAGTCCACCGACCCACGCGGGCCCGCCCGGGCCTCGGCCGGCCCCGACCGCACGGCATCCGGCAGCGCGCCCGAGCGCGTGGTCCCCGTGGGCGCCTACGAGAGCGTCGGTACTGCCGCGTCGCAGCCGCTCGACGACGAGGTGGAGCGCACGCGGCTGCGGTCGGCGCGCTCCAAGGTCGCCTACGCGCCGTCGCGCTCGACGGCGCGGCCCCGGGCGACGCTGCTGCTGTGGGACAACCGGCTCATCGTCCTGGACGGGACGGCCCTGGTGGGTCGCAACCCCTCGCCGCGGGCGGGTGAGCAGCTGCCGGTCCAGGTCATCGCCGTCGTCGACCGCGGCCGCTCGGTGTCGAAGACGCACCTCGCCATCGGGGTCGACGCCGACGGCGTGTGGCTGCGCGACCGCAACTCGACCAACGGCACCATCGTCACGCTCGCGGACGGGCAGCAGATCCTCTGCGCCCCGGAGCAGACGGTCCGCGTCCCCGTGGGGGCCTCGGTCGCGTTCGGCGACTACTGGCTCACCGTCACCGGCTGACGTCCGGCACGCCGACCCCCGGCGGGACCGCCGCACCGACGCCCTGCCCGCGCACCCTGGGCGTCCGTGCGGCCCGCAGGCCGTCGGCGGTGAGCACCACGAGCGCCAGCCAGACCAGCGCGAAGCCCCACCAGCGCGCGGCCGGCATGTCCTCACCGAAGACCAGGACGCCCACCGCGAACTGCATCGTCGGGGTGAGGTACTGGAGCATGCCCACCAGGCTCAGCGGCAGGCGCCGCGCGGCCCCGCCGAACAGCAGCAGCGGCACGGTGGTCACCACCCCGGCGGAGGCGAGGGCCAGTGCGTGCGGCGTCCCGTGGGCGCTGAAGGTGCCGGCCCCGGTCGCCGCGAGCCAGACGAGGTAGCCCACGGCGACGGGCGTGAGGGCAGCGGTCTCGACGGCGAGGCTGGTGACGGCGGGCACGGTGCGGCCCACCCGGTTCTTGATGAGCCCGTACAGGCCGAAGGTGGCCGCGAGCACCAGGGCGATCCATGGCAGCCGGCCGGTCCCGACCGTGAGCACCACGACGGCCGTCGCCCCGGTGCCGAGCGCGACCCACTGCGCCGGTCGCAGCCGCTCGCCGAGGCCGACGACCGCCAGTGCCACGGTGACCAGCGGGTTGATGTAGTAGCCCAGGGCGGCGTCGACCGTGTGCCCGGCCAGCACCCCGAAGACGAAGACGAGCCAGTTGGTGGCGACGAGCACCGCTGCCAGGGCGAGCGTGGCCAGCGTGCGCCGCGAGCGCAGCACGGCCCGGACGCTGCCCCAGGCGCGCGTGACCTGGAGGAGCACCACGCACACCAGCAGGGACCAGGAGACCCGGTGGGCGATGATCTCGACCGGTCCCGTCGGGGCCAGCAGCGGGAAGTACAGGGGCATGAAGCCCCACCACAGGTAGGCCACCACGCCCTGGGTCAGGCCGGTGCGCCGCTCGCGCGCCGCGACGACGTCGGGGGAGGGGTCACCGGGCACCCCGCGAACCTACGCCCTGCACGCCTACACTGGGTGCCAGCATCCTGCGCCTGGCGCCGGCACGGGCCGGGACAGCTGGGTGCCCCTCGTCCGGAAGGTGTCCCCCAGCCGTGAGCACCCCAGTGCGCGTCGCCATCGTCGGAGCAGGCCCGGCCGGCATCTACGCCGCCGACATCCTGTCGAAGGCCGGCGTCGACGTCAGCATCGATCTCTTCGAGCGCCTGCCCGCTCCCTTCGGCCTGGTCCGCTACGGGGTCGCACCCGACCACCCGCGGATCAAGCAGATCATCGTCGCGCTGCACAAGATCCTCGAGCGGGGCGACATCCGCCTGCTCGCCAACGTGGACGTCGGCACCGACGTCACGCTCGCCGAGCTGCGGCAGTTCTACGACGCGGTGATCTTCTCGACCGGCGCCATCCGGGACGCCGCCCTGCCGATCCCCGGGATCGACCTGCCCGGCTCCTACGGTGCCGCCGACTTCGTCTCCTGGTACGACGGCCATCCCGACGTGCCGCGCACCTGGCCGCTCGAGGCCCGCCACGTGGCGGTCCTCGGTGCCGGCAACGTCGCGCTCGACGTCGCACGGATCCTGTCCAAGCATCCCCAGGACCTGCTGCCCACCGAGATCCCGGAGAACGTCCACCAGGGGCTGCTCGCCAACCCCGTGACGGACGTGCACGTCTTCGCCCGGCGCGGGCCCGCCCAGGTGAAGTTCAGCCCGCTCGAGCTGCGCGAGCTCGGGCACGTTCCGGACGTCGACATCGTCGTCTACCCGGAGGACTTCGAGTTCGACAAGGGCTCGATGGCGGCGATCCACTCGTCCAACCAGACCAAGCAGGTCGTCAAGACGCTGACCGACTGGACGCTGCGCGAGCCCGAGGAGCTCACCGCGAGCCGCCGGATCCACCTGCACTTCCTGCACCAGCCGGTGGCCGTGCTCGGCGAGGACCGCGTGACGGGCCTGCGCACCGAGCGCACCGTGCTCGTGGGCGACGGCTCCGTGGCGGGCACCGGCCAGACGCACGACTGGCCCGTCGAGGCCGTCTACCGCGCCGTGGGCTACTTCGGCTCCCCGGTGCCCGGGCTGCCGTTCGACGACGTGGCCGGCGTCATCCCCAACCACGAGGGCCGCGTCGACGGTCCCGACGGCGCCCCGCTGCCGGGGGTCTACACGACCGGTTGGATCAAGCGCGGCCCCGTCGGGCTCATCGGGCACACGAAGTCCGACGCCACCGAGACCGTCCGCCACCTCGTCGAGGACGTCCCCGTGCTGGTCCCGGCGCCGCAGCGCGACCTGGCGGCCGTGACGGCGTTCCTCGAGGAGCGCGCCGTCGGGCACGTCGAGTGGTCCGGCTGGGAGCTGCTGGACGCGCACGAGCAGTCCCTCGGCGCCCCCCAGGGCCGCCTGCGCGTCAAGGTCGTCCCGCGCGAGGAGATGCTCGCCGTCATGCGCGGCGGGGCCTG
>Ga0073904_10000233_pt1 | contig 38189 bp, 38 predicted proteins | sample KloWWTrecipitate_FD_66668 | JGI IMG/M metagenome (GOLD analysis project Ga0073904, IMG submission 66668) | Active sludge microbial communities from Klosterneuburg, Austria, studying microevolution and ecology of nitrifiers - Klosterneuburg... | ecosystem: Engineered > WWTP > Aerobic digester >... | reverse complement strand
GACGGACGCGCCGCACGAAGTGGCCACGTCTTCGGGCCGCGAGCCGTCCGTCCAGTCGAACATCGTGGCCACGTCTCCGATCCTGACGGTCTGCTCGGCGCCAATCTCGACGATGGAGTGGCTGGCCGAAACGGACGCAATCACGGGGTAGAGCCGGTTGTTGATGCGAACGCGGGCGCCCTTCGCGGCCACGCGCGGCCAGCCGTCAGTGTGCCCAACTGGCAGGGTAGCGACCCACGTGTCCTGCTTCGCCACGTAGGCGCGCTCGTAGCCGGCGCTGGTGCCCGCCGCGAGCTTCTTCACGTAGACGACGCGTGCGCGGAGCGCGACGGCGGGCCGCAGGTCCATCGCGGCACCCTTGCGGAACCCGGGATCCGGGTAGACGCCGTAGAGCACCATGCCCGTGCGCACCATGTCGAGCCAGGCGTTGTCGTGCTGGAAGAACGTGTAGCTGGAGGCGGCGTGCCGGCGGCCGATGGCCACGCCCGCGGCGGTGAGGCCATCGCTGAGCGTAGTGAAGCGCTGGAGTTGCTCCTGGTCGAACACCTGGTCTTCGGTGAAGGTCATCATGACGCCGGCGAGCCGGACGTTGGGGCGGGCGGCCAGGTCTCGAATCAGCGTCGCGGCCTCACCGTACGGCACGCCCACGCGCCCGATGCCGGTGTCCACGCACACGTGGATGTCGAGCGGCTGGGGCAGGCTGGCTGCGGCCCGCTCGAGCTCCGCGCCGATGGGCGTGTAGACCATGGGCATGATCCCGCGTGCGGCGAGCGTGCCCAGTTCGGAGGGAGTGAAGGGGCCCATCAGTAGGACGGGCTTGGCGATGCCGCGCTCGCGCAGCGTGACGGCTTCCTCGAGCTTGACTACGGCGAAGCCGTGCACCTCGGGGAGCGGCTCGAGCAGGCGCGCCACGGTGGCGACGCCGAGTCCGTAGCCGTTGTTCTTGATGACGGCGAGGATGGGCCGGCCTCCGGCGGCCCGGGCCACGGCCCTGGCGTTCTGCGGCAGGTGGGCGGCGTGGACTTCGATCCAGGGGTCGAAGCTGTCGGTGGGCGTGTCGCCGGTCTCTTGCGAGGCGGCCCACGCCACGCGCGGCAGCAGGGCGGAGGCGGCGGTGAGCGAGGCGGCAGCGCCGAGGAAGGATCGTCGGTCCACGGGCGCAGTATACCGCCGCGCGCCGAACGGCCGATGCCAAGCCGGTCGAGTGGGTTCCAGAAGCGGTCGCGTGCTAAACTTCCACCTTCCACCCCTCGCGTCCCCGTCGTCCAGAGGCCCAGGACGTGGCCCTTTCAAGGCTAAAACACGGGTTCGAATCCCGTCGGGGACGCCAAACTTCATCCTCACTACGTCCCCCTTCGCAGCGTCTCGACGCTCCCTGAGGTATCGTGTCCCTGTCAGGAGAGGACGGGCCGGGCGGCGACTTCGTCGCCGACATTCGTCCGCTGCGGGTCCCCGACGAAGTCGTTGGCGATCAAGCGCGTTCGTCTGAAAGATGCCCTCGGCCGCGGCTACCAAGACGTCACAGCCGGGCGGGTGACTGAACTCGAGACCGCGGATCGGATCGACGTCCTGTTTGCCAGCCTGTGAAGTGACTGACAGGCCCGGAGGTTGCTGGTGACGGTGCCGAACGCTGACCGGGCGGTCATCGCGCCGCAGAAGCTCACCGGGTACCTGTTGAACATGTCGCACAAGCGCGGCACGGCGAAGGCAAGGCTGCTCCTCAGCTTCGGATACAGACCCGACAGTCCCCAGGCCTTCGAAGCCGACCTTCGGCAGCAGCACCTGTCCCTCGACGTCACCCGCACGTCGAGAAACGCGTGGGGTCGTCCACGAAATCGAGGGGCCGATCCGCACACCTGTTGGCAGGGCTGTGCCGTTCTGCTCGATCTGGCAGATCGACACCGGAACCGACGTGCCCCGATTCATTACCATGTACCCGAGGTAGCCATGCCCTTCGACCTGTACGGCGACGTGATTCTGACCCGCGACGTCCCCGAGCACGGCGTGCGCGCCGGCGATGTCGGCGCGGTCCTGGAGCGCCACGTCGTCCCAGGCGTCAGCGAAGAAGGCTATTCCGTCGAGTTCTTCGACATGACGGGCAACACGGTGGCCGTCGTCACGCTGTCGGCGAGCGCCTTCCGGCTGCCCACGCCGGCCGATCGGCCGGCCGTCCGCGCCCTCAGCGCCTGAGCTGCTTGACCGCGTCAAGCAGCCTTCCTCAAACTGTCCATCGCGCGCAACCAGACGCAGAGCTGGTTCCAACTCGCAGAAACTGGGGACGTCAGCTCATCCATATAGTCTGTCCCCTTCCCAGCCATGTCTGTGGAACCTGTCTCCGATGTTATCGTGTGTACTCCACGTCTAGGAGACAGCATGGAAGTCGCGATCCCGAAGAGCCTCGAAGCACTTGTCCGCCGTAAGGTGAAGGAGGGGCACTACAGCACCGAGGACGAAGTTGTCGCCGACGCACTTCGGCTGATGGACGTCCGAGACAAGGTGGTGGCAATGACGCGCGCTCGGCTGAAGGACGCGCTCGATCGCGGTTACGCGGATGTCGCAGCCGGACGGGTGTTTCACCTCGAGACCGAAGACGAGATCGACGCGCTGTTCGCCAGCTTGTGAAGCGACTTTCCCTCACCGAGATTGCACGGACGGATCTGGAATCGATTCGCCGGTACTCCACCCGAACCTGGGGTCAGGAACAGACGACGAAATACATGAGCGCCCTCCGTGAAACGCTCAAGGGCCTCGTCCGCGGCACCGTGGTCACGCGCAGCCGCGACGACCTCAGGCCGGGCGTCCAGATGGCGATCAGCGGCCGTCACTGCATCTTCTTCGAGACCGACGCAGCCCGCGTCCTGGTCGTTCGGGTTCTACACGACAGGATGGACTACCTCCGCCACTTGGGCACCGCCCACGTCCCCGGCGAGGAAGTCTGAACTCGTCAGGAGGCGCTCCTCAAGCCACCGACCGCCCGCAACCAACCCGCCATCTGGTTCCAACTCACAAACATCGGGGACGCCACGTTTCGCACGACGCCTGTCGCCTACCGATCGCTTGGTGCTTTCGGACTCGACTCCGGTGTCTCCCTCATGCCCACGCGGAGCGCTGGCACCGTTATGTAAAGCAATGGTTGACATCCTGTCGCGCCTCAGTTTACGCTCGGCACTGTGATCGCCAGCTTCCGACACCACGGATTGCGGGAGCTGTTCGAAACCGGCAAGAGTCGGAAGGTACGGGCGGACCTGCGCAAGCGCTGCACAAGGGCGATGGACGCGATCCAAGCCGCGACAGCGCCCTCCGACCTGAACATGCCGGGCTGGAGAGTTCATCTACTGAAGGGCCATCGAGAGGGTCGGCACGCGCTGGCGGTCAATGGCCCTTGGCGCATCACATTTCGCTGGGACGGGAAGGACGCCCACGAACTGGACCTCGAGCAGTACCACTGAACGGAAGGTGACGACGATGGCGACGACGAAGGCGCTCCCTGTTCGACGGCCGTTGAGGCGGGAGCCGACGCATCCCGGTGAGATCCTGCGTGAGGACGTGCTTCCGGCGCTGCGGATGAACGTCTCGCAGGCAGCCCGGGAACTCGGCGTGTCGCGGCAACTCCTGCATCGCATCCTGGCGGGCAAGGCGCCCGTCACACCCGAGATGGCCGTGCGGCTCGGCAAGTGGGCGGGCAATGGGCCGGCGCTCTGGCTCGGGATGCAGCAGGCTTTCGACGTGTGGCACGCGGAACGGGCGCTCTCGGCAGAGATCGAGCGGATTCCTGGACATGTCGCATAGGGCCTCGACGTCGTGGAGCGAGCCCACGGAGACGTCGTGGCGCAGATGCGCTGCGCGGCGGCGGATGCACCAGCCCATCTGGGGAGCACCGGCCTGGCAGGGGTCCTCGCGCCTGGTCCGTTCCAGGCGCGTGTCTCGCCCTACGGTTCGCCGAATTTCAGCACCTCCACCCTCACCCGGGCGCGGCCGTCCCTGAGAAACCCGAGACGCTCGGCCGCGCGGCGCGACACGTCGATGATCACGCCGTCGGCCACGACGCGCTCCGCAGGCCCGCGGTCCAGGATTGTGACGCGCACCGAGCGGCCGTTTTCGAGATTCGTGACGCGTACCTCGGTGCCAAACGGGTAGCTCGGGTGCGCGGCCACCATCGCGTTCATGTCGAAGCGGATTCCGCTGGTCATCGGCTTACCGTGGAACCCCGGCCCGTAATACGAGGCTAGCCCTTCGCTGACGTCCAGAACACGGGCTGGGGTGGTCCCGGTGGTGGCGACAGGGGTCCGCGAGACGCAGCCGCCAAGCCCCGTTGCGACGACAACGGCCACCGCTCCTGCCAGCAAGCATCCCGGCGGCATGCTGCGGTGGCGGTGAGCCTCGAATCGGATCACGACGCCATCGTACCGCAGGCGACCGGTCGGGCCGATTCGACCGTGACATCAGTCTCGCACGGCCGTCCCCGACAGGCGGCCGGCGCCGGCCGAGATAGTGCCCACGATCGCCGAACCCGACGCCAGCCATCAGCGAGCGGCCAGCGAGCGTGGTGCTGCCCTCACCCGACCCGCAATCACCAGATCGACCTGGCCACGTAGCGCGACGCCACTCGGACGGTGGAGTTCCTCCGCACGTGGTGGACCTGATGGAGCCGAAGGCGTATCCGGAACGGCGACTGTTCGGCGCCAAACGGGACGGCCGTAGTCTCGAACATCGGCCGCGGCGTCGTGGAGCGTGAGGGCCGCGCGCCTGGCGTGCCCTTCCGCGCCATGGCCATCGGCATGTTCAACGCGAAAGGCGGGCGCCGGAGCGTGCACTTCGTTTGAATCACGACGGGGCGCTCAGGGGCCGACGCCCGCGAAACACGCCCGCGAAACAGGGGTCGGCACACGGCCGGCGAAGGCGTATAATGCCCCGCCATGCGCCCTCACGCCCTGCGCATCCCGCTCGTGTTGGGGGCGCTGTGGGCGGCGGCGGCCACCTTGCAGGCGCAGGACCGCTCGCTCGAGCTGGCCGTCATCCTGCACAGGGCCGGTGAAAAGGTCGAGGAGTACTTCACCCGCGCGCAGAGCCTCATCTGCCTCGAGGTCGTCCGTCTCCAACCGCTGGCCAGTGGGTTGTCGCCGTCAGGGTTCGGACGCACCGTCGAGTCGGAACTGCGCCTGTCCTGGAGCCCCGTCGCGGCCACGGACGCGGCGCCCGAAGCCGAGACCCTGCGCCAGGTCGTCAAGGTGAACGGCCACCCGCCGCGCGAGAACGACTACAACAGCTGCACCACACCCGAGCAGCAGATCCGCGAGACGCAGGTGCTCTCGATGCTTCTGCCCGCCCAGCGCCGCCACTACCGGTTCGCGCTGGCGTCGGCGGGCAAGGTCGATGGCCGCCCGGCGCTCGTCGTCACCTACACGAACATGCGGCGGCGGACGGTCGAGGTGAGCCTCGTCGAAGGACGCGACGACTGCATCAACTTCGAGGTGGACGGCGGCCAGCGTGGAAAAATCTGGCTGGATCCCGACACCCACGAGGTGTTGCGGCTCGATCAGTCGCTCAGCGGCCTCGTGGATATTCCCATGCCTCGCAAGATTGCGGGCCGTGCCGGCACGCCGGTGTCGTGGACGATGGAACGGCTCGACACCACGATTCGGTTCAAGCCAGTGAGCTTCCAGGATCCCGACGAGACGATCATGCTGCCCGTATCGTCGACCGAACTCCGCGTGACGCGAGGCTCGGGTCAGCCTCGGCTGCGGACCATCACGGAGTACTCGCGCTATCAACGTTTTCTCACCGGCGCGCGCGTCGTGCAGGACTGAGCGCACTTCGGGTGCCTGGTACTCTCGGCTGTCGGCCGGATCGACGATAATTCCGCTCCTCCATGCCCACCGCGCCATGTCGACGTGGCGTTTCAGCACGATACGGTGTTCCGGCGCAGTCGCCGGCTCGTGGCGTTCGACATGGATTCCACACTGATCAAGGCCGAGGTGATCGACGAACTGGCACGACTGGCCGGCGTCGGCGCCCTGGTGGCGGCGATCACGGATGCCGCCATGCGTGGAGAGATGGACTTCCAGGCAAGCTTCCGCCAGCGAGTGGCCCTGCTGCGAGGGTTGCCCGAGTCGGCGTTGCGCGAGGTCGTGGACGCCTTGCCGCTGATGGACGGCGCCGAGCGTCTCACCGAGACGCTGCGTGCGCTGGGGTACAAGACTGCCATCCTGTCGGGCGGCTTCACCTTCGCCGGTCGCGCGCTGCAGGAGCGTCTCGGCATCGACTACCTGCACGCCAACGAACTGGACCTCGCCGATGGAGTGGTCACCAGGGAAGTGCGGGGAACCATCGTGGACGGCGAGCGCAAGACGCATCATCTGTCCGCGATTGCGCAGGAGCAGGGGCTCAGCTTAGAGCAGGTGATCGCCGTGGGCGACGGCGCCAACGACCTGCCCATGCTGCAGCTGGCAGGGCTCGGCATCGCGTTCCGGGCCAAGCCGCTCGTCCGCCAGCGCGCGCGGCAGTCGCTCTCCACGCTCGGGCTCGACGGCATCCTGTACCTGCTCGGCGTACGGGATCGCGAGGCCTCGGCTGGCACTCGGGCTCGACACCTGCGAATAGCGGGGCCGAGCCAACGTCGCTCTGGCTATACTGACTCGCCTTGACCCGCCTGTTCGTCCTCTGGGCACTGGTGCTGGTGGCTGCTCCGGCGCCGGCACAGCCGCCGCTCCGCTGGGGAGGCGACTCCGAGGGTGGCGCGCCTTTTGTGGAGGCCGACCCCTCAGATCCGTCGAAGATGCAGGGCTTCGACGTCGAAATCGCCGCGCTCATCGCGCGGGAGATGGGCCGCGAACCCCAGTTCGTCCAGATCGCCTACTCGGCGCTCGATCAGTCCGCGCGGCGCGGCGACTTCGACATCGGCCTGAGCGGGATTGAGGACACGCCCGGCCGCCGGGCGTCGGTCGCCGCCAGCGTGCCGTACTACGAATTCCGCGAGGTGTTGACGGTCCGGGTCGCCGACGCCGACCGGTTCCGTTCACTGGCCGACCTGCGCGGGCGCCGCGTGGCCACCCTGGGTGGCACCATCGCCTACGCGTTGCTGCTGGCCGCCGAGCAGGGGCACGGCATTACCGGCGTCTCCTACGACGATGACGTGCACCCGTACGAGGACCTGGCCATCGGCCGCGTGGACGGCGTGGTGCTCGACCACGTGCTGGCCGAGCGGGCGATGCGACGGCGCGAGGGGCTGGTCACCCATCCCGAAGCGCTCGAAGTGGGCCACTACATCATCATCACCGCGCCCGAGCGCACCGACCTGCGCGATCAGGTGGACGCCATCCTGAAGCGGGCGATGCAGGACGGCGAACTCGAGCGCATCTTCCGCAAGTGGAGCGTCTGGAACGACGACCAGGCGGCGCTGTACGCCCGCGTGCTCAGCACCAGCTCGTCGGGCCCGTCCGCCGCCACGACCGCTGCCCCGCTCGGCAGCTTGGCCCGCGCGATGGACGCCCTGCCGCGCTACTTGCCCTCGCTCCTCGAGGCCGCCCTGCTGACGCTCGTGCTCTCGTGCGCGGCCATGGGCCTGGCCGTGCTGCTCGGCGTGCTCATTGCGACGGGCCGAGTCTACGGCGGGCCGATGACGCGGCTCGCGTTCACCACCTACGTCGAGGTGATGCGCGGCACACCCGTACTGTTGCAGCTGTTCGTCATCTACTACGGCCTTGCGGACATCGTCCGAATACCGGCTTTCGCGGCGGCGCTGCTGGGACTGGGGCTGAACTACTCCGCCTACGAGAGCGAGATCTACCGTAGCGCGCTCGAGGCCGTACCGCGTGGCCAGCTCGAGGCGGCCAGCATCCTGGGTTTGTCGCGGTGGCAGGCTCTGCGGTTGGTGCGCGCGCCGCAGGCGTTCCGGCTGGCGTTGGCGCCCATGACCAACGACTTCGTCGCCCTGCTCAAGGACTCGTCCCTCGTCTCGGTGCTCACCGTCGTCGAACTGACCAAGCAGACGCAGATCTTCGCCACCAACGTGGGCAGCTGGCTCGTGCCCGGGCTGCTCTGCGCGGCGCTGTACCTGGCGATGTCGCTGCCGCTGGCACACCTGGCGCGAGGCCTGGAGGAGCGATGGAAGATGGCCACTCCATGAGTGCGACGTTGCGCGTGCGCGGACTGCAGTTGTCGCGGGGATCGCGGACGATCCTCGCCGGCGTGGACCTGGACGCGCGTTCCGGCGAAATGGTCGCGCTGATGGGATTGTCGGGTTCTGGCAAGACCACGATCCTGCGCGTGCTGGCCGGGCTCGAAGAGCCCGACGCCGGCGAGGTGTCGGTCCCGAAGGCCGGGATGGTGTTCCAGTTCCACTACCTCTTCGAGCACCTGACCGCGATGGAGAACGTCTGCCTGGCCCCCATGCACGCGCAGGGTGTGCCCCGGGCCCGGGCCCGGCGGCGGGCGCAGGCGCTGCTCGACGAGTTGGGCGTGGGACACCGCGCGGCGGCGCTGCCGCGGGAGCTCTCCGGCGGCGAAGCGCAACGCGTGGCGATTGCCCGGGCGTTGGCTGTAGAGCCACCCCTGCTGCTGCTCGACGAGCCCACGGCCTCGCTCGATCCGGCCCGGCGCAACGACCTGGGTGTCGCGCTCAGGGCGCTGGCCGCCTCCGGCCGGGCGCTGCTGCTGACCTCACACGACGACGACTTCGTTCGCGACTTCTCGACCCGCGTGATGATCCTGGCCAACGGGCGCGTGGTAGAGGAGGGGGACCCGCGTCGCGTTCTCGAAGAGGCGCAGCACGAGGAGACACGCAAGCTGCTGCAGATGGAAAGGCAGAGAAAAGTCGCGCATGGATAGATGCTAAATCGGTGACCGTGTGAGAAAGCCGACGGCCGAGGGCCTAGAGCCGAGAGCCTAGAGCCTGTACAATCTCCCCCGGGGCCGCTAGCTCAGTGGTAGAGCACCTGCCTTTTAAGCAGAGGGTCGCAGGTTCGATCCCTGCGCGGCCCACCAGATCGAGACGCCTGGATGACCCGCCGGGACATGACCGGCGCTTGTCGTTTTGGGGCCGGATGACAGACAATAACCGGGCTCGAACCGAACCGACCGTGGTCCACGAACCCTCTCCCGTCATCCTCGTCGTCGAAGACGACTCCGCCGTCAGGCAGCCGCTGGTGAAGTTCCTCCAGATGCGCCAGTACACCGTCGTCACCGCGGAAACCGCAGACGAGGGACTCGACGCCATCAAGAAACAGCGTCCGGCGGCGGCCATCGTCGACTTGCGGCTGCGCCGCGGCACCGGACGCGAGGTCGTCGTCTCGATGCCGCCTGAGGTACCCGTGATCATCTTCTCGGGCCTGCGCAGCGAATCGGCCGACCTCGAGACCATCCGGCCGCTCACGCGGCTCGTCGAAAAGCCATACTCGCTGCTGATGCTCATGGACACGCTCGAGAGCATGCTCGAGGAAGCTCGGGCGATGAAGAGCTAGAGAATCTGCTTGCCGAGCGCCGACAGCGCCAACTCTACGCCCAGTTCCGCCGTCGTGTTGCGGATGTCCAGCGTCGGGTTGACTTCGACCAGGTCCAGTCCCAGCAGGCGACCGGTTTCGGCCGCCATTTCCATCACCACGTGCGCCTCGCGGTAGTCGAGACCGCCCTTGACCGGCGTGCCGACGCCCGGGGCGATGCCCGGGTCGCACACGTCCAGATCGAACGAGATGTGGATGCCGCCCGTGCCCCGGCCCGCCAGGGCCAGCGCTCGCGCCATCACCTCGGCCACGCCCAGACGGTCCACGTCCTTCATCGTGAAGACGTGCACTTTCGACGCCTTGACGATCTCTTTTTCGACGGGATCCAGGTTCCGGATGCCGACAAGCACGGTGTGCTGGGACCACACGGCCGGCCCCGGTCCGTGAAAGTGCGCCAGTTCGGCCGGTTCGCCGCCAAGCAGCGACGCCAGCGGCATGCCGTGCACATTGCCCGATTCGCTGGTGGCCGGGCTGTTCATGTCGCCGTGGGCGTCCATCCAGATGAGACCGAGCGGCTTGCCGCGGCGCCGCGTGTAGGCGGCGCTGGCGGCCACGGATGCGGCCCCGAGGCTGTGGTCTCCGCCGAGGACAATCGGCATCGCGCCCTCCTCGAGCGACGCCAGCGTGGTCTCGTACAGCTTCTGACACACCCGCTGGATGGCCTTGACGTACCGTTTGTGCGGGTCGCCCGGGCCCTTCCGCTCGGGGATGGGGGAGGGCACATCGCCCTTGTCGACGACTGCGAGGCCCAAGCTGCCGATCTGGTCGGCCAGACCGGCGATGCGGAAGGCCGAGGGGCCCATGTCAGTGCCCCGCCGGTTGCCGCCCAGGTCGAGCGGCGCGCCGATGAGATGGACGGTTCGCATCGAGATGGAGGAGGTGGCTACATTTCTGGTCATTGACCGAGACCGCGGGGTCTCCATGCCCTTTAGAAGCCGGAATTCGGCAAAAAAGTGTGCATGCGGCGAATTGCAGCCGGGTCGTTGTAAATACCGCGTGCTATAGTAGCGCCTCTTCTGGAGTCTCCCGGAGGCCTAGTGAGCCCCATTCTGACCCGCCCGATTCGCGAACAACTCGAGCACGATCGTGTAATTCGTCAGTTGCAGGTTCGCTACAAGCGCAAGCACGAGGTGGCCATCAATCCTGGCCCCGAACAGAACGAGGCTGTTTCGCTTGGTGACCTGACTGCCTACCCCGACCTGGTGCTCTACAGCCAGGAACGTGGACGTCGACTCGAGGGCACCGTCGAGGTGGAAACCGTCGAGTCGGTGACAACCCTCGAAGCCCAGTTCGAGTGGGGCATGTTCAGCAAGCTGAAGGTGCCGTTCCACTTGTACGTGCCGGGACAGGCCCTCGACACGGCACGCCGGCTCTGCGAGGAGCTCCAGTTGCCCGTGGCCGAGATCTGGACCTACCACGTCGGCCTGGATCAACAGGTGCGATTCACTCAGGTCTATCGCTCGCCGCTGGTCGTCAAGGCCGAAGCCGCCGCCGCAGCCAGGGCCGCCAGATCGGTCAAGGCGGCTCCGGCCGCCGCCAAGCCGGCCAAGACAGCCAAGCCGAGCGGGGCGGCCAGGCCATCCGCGCCCGCCAAGGCCGGCAACCCTGCCAAGGCCCCAGGCAAGGCAGTGAAGGCCGCCGCCAAAGCCAGGCCGGCGGCCAAGACCAAAGCCGGCCGAGGCGGGGCGCCCAAGGCGGTTAAACGTCCGACCGCCCGGAGCCGCCGATAATAGGGCCGGGGCGTGCCGTTCCTTCGCCTTACTCGCGACCGCAGGGGGTTCGAACACACCTTTCTTCTGCACAGTCCCGCGCCGGGCGAGCCGGCGCGCGTCCTCTACTGGTACCGTACCGCGCCCGGGGTTCTCATCGGGCGCCCCGCTCTAGACGAGGAAGCCATCCGTCACGTCGAGGATCAGCACCCCGACATCGAGTTCGACTGGCCGGCCATTCTCGCGCTGCGCGAAGCGATGCCGCCCGAAGAGGAAGACCAGACGTCGGCGCGCCCGGCCAGGCGCACGCGCCCGGCGCGCCGCGATGCGGCGCCTCGGCCGCGCGCCACCCCGGCCCTTCGTCCCGCGGAGGGCCCGCCCGCGCAGGTCGTAGACGAGGCCGTGCCGCCGGACGAAGTGGCCGAGGCGGACGAGATTCCGACGACACACGGACTGCTCGAAGAGCTGGTGGGCCGTGAAATCGCCACGCGGCTCCGCGCGCGGCATGCCGAGGTGATGGCGCGTATTCGCGAGCGCGGCTTCGACGACGCGACGCGGGCGCTCTGGGCGTCCCGTGCCGAAACGCTCGACCCCGACACGTGGCTCACGCCCGACGCCGTGCTGAGCGGCGTAGGCGACGCCGATCAGCGGTTCGAAGCGCTGCGCACGGCGCTGCTGGCCAGCGGCGGCGCCTAGACAACTGGCCCGCTCGTCGACTCCGCGCTATACTCGGCCGGCGCGTTCCCCACGCGCCCAGGAGAAAGCGAGAATACCCATGCATCGAATGTTCGTGGCGGGCGTGTGTGCGTTTGTATGCCTGCTCGGCCTGCCCGCCAGGATAGACGCGCAGTTGCGCACCCAGATCGTGGCTGAGGGGCTGTCGTCGCCGGTGGCGATGGTGCCCGATCCCACCTCGCCCACGCGCTTCTTCATCGTGGAGCAGGGCGGCCTGATTCGCGTGCTCGACAACGGTACCTTGCAGGACGCGCCGCTGCTGGACCTGCGGCCGCCGATCATCCACGGCGGCACCGGAGAAGAGGGCCTGCTCGGCATGGCCTTCGCGCCCGATGCTGCCACCTCGGGCCGCTTCTTCGTGAATTTCACAAGTCCGGACAGACACATCGTGGTTGCGCGTTTCCAGCGTGTGCCGGCCACCGCGCTGGGGGTCGATCCGGCGACGCGCTTCGATCTGGTGTGGCCGGGCGGCACGCCCTATATTCCGCATCCCACGTTCAGCAGCCACCGCGGTGGCAATCTGGTGTTCGGCCCGGACGGGTACCTCTACATCGGAACCGGCGACGGTGGCGGCAGTAACGATGACAACGGTTCGTCGTGGCCCGTCAACGGCAACGCCCAGAGCGCGGACAAGTTGCTCGGCAAGATGCTGCGCATCGACGTCAACGTGGCCGACGACCACCCAACCGGCTACGTCGTGCCGTCCAGCAACCCGTTCGTGGACGACCAGCCCATCGCGGCCCTTGGAGAAATCTGGGACTTCGGCCTGCGCAACCCGTGGCGGTACTCGTTCGACGATGTCGGTCCCGGCGCGACCGGTGCGCTCATCATCGGCGACGTGGGCCAGGGCTCACGCGAAGAAGTGAACTACGAACCCTTCGGCGACGGCGGCCGCAACTACGGCTGGCGCATCCGCGAAGGGACCATTCCCACTCCTGGCGTGGGCACCACGACGCCGGCCTTCATGCCGCTCACCGGACCCTTGTTCGACTACGAGCGCTCGATTGGCCACTCGGTCACCGGCGGGTACGTCTACCGGGGGTCGGCGCTCCCAGAGGTCTATCGTGGACGCTACTTCGTCGCCGACTTCGTGACCTCGCGCGTCGGATCGGTCGGACTGTCGATCGACCCGATGACGGGTGAGGCCACGGTCGCCGACATCGTGGACCACACGGTGGAACTGGCAGGGGCGAGCACGCTGGGCGGCGTCTCCTCCTTCGCGCGCGACCTTCAGGGCGAGCTGTACCTGTTGACCTTTGCTGGACGCGTGCTGAAGATCGTGCCCGACTCCCTGGTCGGCACGCCGACCGGTCTGGGCGGGTTCGTCACCGGACGCAGTGTCGCGCTGCAGTGGTCGCCGCCGCCCAGCGGCGCGACGCCGTCGGGCTACCGGCTCGAAGCCGGCTCGGCGCCGGGACTGGCCGACCTTGCCGTGTTCGCGACGGGCCCGTTCCCGGGCGTGACCGTCGCCGGCGTGGCCGACGGCCCCTACTTCGTCCGCGTTCGGGCCGAGCGCGCCGGCGGCACCGGCGCGCCGTCCAACGAGCTGCGTGTCGTGGTGGCGGTCGGTTGCACGACCCCACCCGCGGCACCCTCCAATCTGACCCACACGGTGGGCGGCAACGCCGTGTTCCTGTCGTGGACGCCTTCGCCCACCGCCTCGGGATATGTCGTGGAGGCGGGCACTGAAACGGGATGGCGGACCCTGGCGATCCTGCCGGTGGGCGCGTCGACGACCCTGCTCGTCGATGCGCCGGGTGGCTTCTACTTCGTGCGCGTGCGCGGGCAGAACCCCTGCGGGGAGAGCGACCCGTCCAACGAGGTCCTCGTCAACGTTCCGTAGCCGGCGCCGCCTCGTCTCGCAGACGGATCTCCTGCTCGATCGCCTGGCGGGCAATCCGCGTGATGACGAGGGTGACCACGACCGTGGACGCGAAGCCGAGCGCGATGAGCGCGTAGTTCCAGGCGCCCTTCGGTGGTGCGGCGCCGGCGGCCAGACTGGCCAGGTCGCCGGCAATCTTTCCGGCGTAGACATATGCCGCCACCACGGGCAGCATGCCGATGCTGGCGGCCACGTAATCGAGCAGGCGGATACGGCTGAGGCCCAACGCGTAGCTGAGCAGCACGTAGGGCACGGCGGGTGACATGCGCAGCAGCGCCACGATCTTGAACCCGTGGCGCTCCACCGCCCGATCGATCAACAGCAGCCGCGGCTCGCGCCTCAGCAACTGCTCGACGAACTGCCGCGCGACGTAGCGGCCCGACAGGAAGGCGAGCGTGGCCCCGATGGTGGCGCCGACCATCACGTAGAGCACGCCCTTGACGAACCCGAAGATGGCACCCGCGGCGAGCGTCAGCAGAAAGGCCGGCGCCAGGATGACGGGGGCGATGCTGTAGCCGGCGATGAACACCAGCGGTCCCCAGGGTCCGAGCGATGCCACCCACGCCGTGAAGCGGGGCAGTTGCGCGGCCACCTCGCGTCCGACGATGGCCAGCGCGGCGAGGCCGAGGATGGCCGCGATGGCCTTGATGGCGGTCTTCATCGTGGGGCGTCAGTCGAGTGCGTCACTCGTCGCGCAGGAATCGACCCTCGATGGCGTCGATCTTCGCGAGGCGGCGCAAATACCGTTCCTCGCTCTTGAAGGTAGCGCCGAGAAACGCATCGCTGAGCACGCGGGCGAGGGCGGGACCGATGACGCGCGCCCCCAGGCAGAGGACGTTGAGGTCGTCGTGTTCGACCGCCTGCCTGGCCGAATAGGTGTCGTGGCAGACGGCGGCACGGATCCCCGGAAACTTCGAGGCGGCCACCGAGACGCCCGCGCCGCTGCCACAGATGAGCAACCCACGGTCGGCTTGGCCGTTCCTGACGGCCGTGGCCACCGCCTCGGCGGTATCGGGGTAGTCGACCGGCGCGGTGGAATGCGTCCCCAGGTCGATGACCTCATGGCCCTGCTGGGCGAGGTAACCGGCCAGGTCACGCTTGAGCTCGAAACCGGCGTGGTCCGATCCGACAGCGACGCGCATGCCTTCTATCCTACCCGGGCCGGGCGGTCATCGGCCGGCGCCGGCTCCCAAACGGCTTATAATTCCAACATGGTGAACCACGGCCTTCGTCTCGGTGTCGCGGCGGCGCTGGTGCTCTCCGTATCCGCGCTTGGCGCGCAGACGCCGGCCCCTGCGGCGCCGGCCGCTCAGGAGGGCCAGCCGACGTTCCGCGTCAACATCGACCTGGTGACGATGGATGCGATCGTCCGCAACGGCCAGGACCAGTTCGTCGCCGACCTGACGAAAGACGACTTCGAGATTCTGGAGGACGGCGTACCGCAGGCCGTCACGTCGTTCACGCTGGTGCACGGCGGGCGCGTCCACAACCTGCTGGCGCCGCCGCCCCCCCCGACCGAGGAGGGGGTGATCCTGCCGCCGTCGCGGCCGCGCAACGACACCACGGGGCGCATCTTCCTGATCGTCGTGGACGACCTGCACCTCGACTTCGCCAACACCGGCCGCATCCGCACCCTCTTCCAGCGCATGGCCCGGGAACTGATTCACGACGGCGACCTCTTCTCCATCGTCTCCACGGGCCCGTCGTCACTCGCCATCGACCCCACCTACGACCGGAAGGTACTCGACGAGGCGATCAAGAAGATCGCAGGCAACGGGCTCAGGCCGTCGGACATCATCCAGGGCGCCGAGAACTCGCAGGGGCCGGCCGAGGTCCGGTACCGAGCCCACGTGGCATTCTCGACGGTCTTCGACATGCTGAAACAGCTCGAGAAGATCAACAACCGCCGCAAGGCCGTCGTGTGGGTCAGCAACGGCTACGACTTCAACCCCTTCGCCGAGTCACGACTGGGTACAGACCCGGCGTTCGGCGGACGGTTCGGGCGGACGCGCGAAGAGGGGCAGCAGTTCAACCAGCAGTTCAACCAGGGGCAGCAGTTCGCCGACGCTGACCTGGCCGGTGAACTGGCCGAGGTGACGCGCACGGCCAATCGCGCCAACGCCACGCTCTATACGATCGACCCGCGGGGGCTGGTGGCCGGCGCCGATCTCGACGAGCAACTGGATCCGGTGGAGTACGGCAACTACGTGCGCAAGACCCAGGACAGCCTGCGCGTGCTGGCCGAGGAGACGGGCGGCATCGCCGTCGTCAACCAGAACGACTTCAGCAAGGCCTTGAAGCGGATTGATGCCGAGACGAGTGACTACTACGTGCTCGGGTACTACTCGAGCAACCCCGACCCGCTGAAACGTACGCGCAAGGTCGAGGTGAAGGTCACCAAGCCCGACCTCAATGTGATCTCGCGAACCTCGTATACCCTTCGCCAGCCGGCCCCGGCTTCGCAGCGGTAGTCGCCTCGGCCTTGGCCGGCATCATCGCCAGCCTCAGGGCCTGAGGCGCAGCTTCGGCTTGACACGCTCGAAGGCCCTGATGGTTTCCTGCACCGCGCGCGGGGTTCGGCTCATGCGCGGATACACCCAGCCGGTTTCCCTGACCAGCGAGCGTCCCTCGATGCGCGACAGGAACAGGTGTCCGCTCGAGACGTCCCGGGCGGCGGCCTGATAGGGGATGATGCTGATGCCGATCCCCGTACGAACCATCGCCTTGATGATCTCGACGTTCTCGGTCTCCATCACGATGTCGGGTTCGATGCGGGCGGACAGGAAGAACTCGTCGATGGCGCGCCGGGTGTTGGACCCCTGTTCGAAGAGCACGAACGGCTGACGCTGCAGGTCGGCAGCCAGCACCTTCCGCTTGCGCGACAGCGGGTGCTTGGCGGCCGTGACGAGCAGTAGTTCTTCCTGCAGCACGGGGACGGTGTCCAGGTCCGGCTGATCGACAGGCAGAGTGAGCAGTGCCAGATCGCCCGTGCCGGAGCGGAGATGCTGGAGACAGCGCTCGGAACTGCCCGTCATGACCTTGAGATCCACCTCGGGGTGCTGGCGCTTGAGTTCGGTCATCAGCGACGGGAACACGTACAGGCAGACAGTCATCCCTCCCAGGAGGCGGACGGTGCCGCGGAGCGATTCCTGGCTGTCGGCAATGCCAGCGGTGGTATCCCTGAGGTCCTGGAAGACCCGATGGCTGAGCTGCAGCAGGGCCTCGCCGGTGGGCGTGATGCGGATGCGCCGACCGATGCGCAGGAACACCGGCTCCTTCAGTTCGTCCTCGAGCAGCAGAATCTGGCGGCTGATGGCCGACTGTGAGACGTGCAGCTTGTGACCGGCCGCGGTGAACGATCCAGTCTCGGCGATGGCGCGAATGATCTCGAGCTGGCGAAGATCCACGGTCGTGTGCGCTCCCTCCGCCCACGAGATTACATCCACCAGATAGATTGCCGTGAGGAATCAACCAGGTGTCGCCGCGGCACCGCGCCGGAGGGAGAAAAGCGGAAGACGAACTCGCAGGGTGGCACGGACGAGGCCAGCCCGGCCCGCGGAGGGGCCGAGGTGACCTCGACTGACTTCGGGCCGCGTGTCAGGACGCGCGCAACCCGCCGGTCGCGACGGTGGCGGCAAAGCGCTCGCGCTCGGGCGTCACCGTATGATTGCGGCGGTGAGCGGGACTGTCGCAGCCCGCGCCCTTCTCTTCCACGTACACCACCTCGCGCATGCTCGCGACGTCTCGGTACTTCCCGACAACGCAACCGCAAGACAGCGTGGCAAACCCCAGCAGCCGGACCACGCTCATAAGCTTCGCTCCCTGCGTGGAGCGCACAGCAAAAATCGTACCGAAATCAATAGTGCAAATCAGTCCCGGTTCTGACGCGAAGGCCCGACGATAGTGTCCCAGTGTCAGGCCGGAACTTCAGATTTGTCGTACTGACAGCAGACATCCTGCCAAGCCGATCGCGCGTGCACGTAGTGGCCTGCGCCCGCCGCCTTGGATCGAGGTTCACGGATTTGGATGGCTGCTCACGCGGCATCACGCTGGCGAGGCCTTGTCGAAGACGCCATCCCCTGTGTCGTGAGGTTCGGGCGGGTCGCAGGGGCGCGCGCCCGCATCGCTCAGCCTATTCAGGGCGGTACAGTGAGACGGCGCCGGCTTTGGCCACCCGCTTCAGGTGGAACGCTTCGATGGCGAGCGCTGCCAGTTGCGGGGATGCCTGCTCACCGTCGATGACCACGTACCCGAGGCTCGAGCGGGCGACGAACTCGGGACCGCTATCCACGAGTTGGCGGAGTTGGTCGGTGGAGAGGTCGCGGCCCTCGCTGAGCGTGATGAGGGCGCCAAGCGAAGGGTACTCTCGCGTCATGAACGCCAGCCGGCGCGCGGATATGCGTGACAGGTAGCCGCCGAGGAGGGCCTTGCCGTGGCGGGTCTGCTCGAACTGGTTCCGGGCGCTGAAGTTGCCCGCCGAGGAGGTGCCGTCGCGGACACCGACCGGCAGATTCAGGACGCGGACCGGACGCGGGTCGGCGGCCATGATGTCACTGAGCGGCGAATACTCGCCCGAGTACAAGGTGCGGGGCAACGGCAGCAACTCGAAGGCCACCAGTGCCAGGACCGCGCCCGACAGCAGCCGTCGGCGGTGGGGCCAGCATGCGCCGATGGCTGCGAGGGCGCCGGCGAGCAGCACTGCCGCGCCGAGGGCCGCGACGATGGCCAGGCGTGTCGGGGTTCGGACGGCGCTGACAATCGGAACATAGCGGACGAGCGCCCACGGGCCGGGGACGTAGGTGTTCAGGCCGCCCACGAACACGAACGGCCCCAGGGCCAGCGCCGCGAAGCCCCCGGTGAGCCACCACCAGAGCGGATTCGGGCGGAACCTTGCCCGGTATACCGCGAACGCAATGACGGCCAGCGCCACCAGGCTCAGGGCCGCCGTGTATTCGACGAAGATGGTCGGCGCCGCCGCCTGGGCGTCTCCGAGGAGCCAGCGTGAGAGCGGGTGGTTCGGGTTGGGCTGGATGAGGGCCAGCAGATCGACACCGCGCGGGCTGCTGCGCCACAGGATAGGGGGGCTGACGAAGCTGCCATCGGCCATGCGCCGCCCGAGGCTGTAGAGCACCGGCGAGAGCGGACCGGCGCAGGCCAACCCGGCGATGACGGCCAGCCGCATGACCCACGAGCCTCTCGCGAACAGGTTCACGCGCAGGCGGAAGATCACGCCCACCCGGATGAGGACCATCACCGTGAGGATGAGGACCGGCGTGTAGAGACCGCGCACGCTCACGGGAACACCAAACAGCTCGAGCCGCCCGCCCCGGCCGAAGGCCAGGCCGAGCACCAGGCCGGCCATCGAGAGGATGATCACGTTCAGGAGCCAGACCGAGGGGCCGCCGGCCCCGCGCTCGCGGCGCCGGATCGACAGCACCTGTGCGAGCACGTGCAGGCCGAGCATCATCAGCGAGAAGACGGCGAAGTACGGGTCACAGAAGGCGGCCCACGCCATGCTCAGGCCCACCAGAGCGGCGTAGGGCGTGGCTCGCGTGCGCTCGGCCTTGATCAGGCACCAGAGAAACGCCGCCAGCGGCGCTGCGGCGACAAGGCTTACGTGTCCGGTGGTGCGAGCCACCAGTGCCGAACTCCAGGCAAACGCCAGGCCCGCGGTGAAGGCCTCGACACGCGTGGCGGCGGGAAACGCCAGACGCGCCAGCGCATAGGTGCACAGCGCCGTGAGGACGGTGGCGATCAGGAGCACGAGGTTGTAGCTGGCCACGACGCCGGCCAGCGGGATGAGCGGCAAGGCCAGCAGGTTCAGGAAGGCTGTGTAGTTGTGCTGGGACAGGTCCACGCGCTGGGAGAGCGCGAGAATTTTCTCGGTGGTCAGCGGATTCCGGCCGGACACTGCCTCACTTTGGAAGACCCACTGGTTCCAAATGTACACACCAGTATCGCCGCCGGGATCTCCCAGCAGGCGCGAACCCAGATGGAGCGGCAGGGGCCACGTGAAGGCAATCGCCACCAGCACGTAGCCCGCCGCGACGCCGAGGCGGGGGAGCCACTCGCGTCGTGTCATCGGAACGGCGGTTTACATTTACCACAACACGACGGAGCTACGGTTGGCGATTCGCCACGCGAATCCGGCAATCCGCCACCGCGGGCGGAGGATTGCCCGCCGCCGGCTCCATCCCCTTGGCTGGTTGGCGCGCCCCCTATACTGTCGCTCATGCATCGTATGTCGATCGTGCCGGGCGCTCTGATGGTTCTCTTGCTCGTCCAGTGGCCGGCCCTGGTGGCCGGCCAGACCGGCGCCAGCGCCCTCGGGGCGCGGCTGCTGCAGGATGCCGCCGTGCGGTCCGCTCTCGAGGGCATACGCGCGGCCGAACCGAAGACGCTCGAAGACCAGGTTCGGCTGTGCGAAATCGAAGCGCCCCCGTTCAAGGAAACCAGGCGCGGGGTGGTGTTCGCCGAGATGCTGCGTGAGATCGGCCTCGCCAACGTGCGGACCGATACCGAAGGCAATGTCCTCGGCGAACTCGCCGGCGCCGAGCCGCGTCCACACCTGGTTCTCGCCGCCCACCTCGACACCGTTTTTCCCGAAGGCACCGATGTGCGCGTGACGCGCGAGGGCCCGGTGTTGCGCGGTCCCGGTATCGGCGACGACTGCCGCGGCCTGGCCGTGGTGCTGGCCGTGGCGCGGACCCTGGTCACGAGCGGCATCAAGACGCCGGGCACCATCACCTTTGTCGGTAACGTCGGCGAAGAGGGGCTGGGCGACCTCCGCGGCGTGAAGTACCTCTTCAACGAGGGTCTCAAAGGGCGCGTGGATCGCTTTGTCTCCATCGACGGTACCGGGCTGGGTATCACCCATGTGGCGGTCGGGAGCCTCCGCTACCGCGTGACCTTCAAGGGGCCCGGTGGCCACAGCTTCGGGGCGTTCGGGCGCTCCAACCCCATCCACGCGCTGGGCCGCGCCGTGGCGGCCATCTCGAATTTCGAAGTGCCGCGCGAACCGAAGACCACCTTCAACGTCGGTCGCATCGGCGGTGGGACCTCGGTCAACTCGATTCCCTTCGAGGCCTGGATGGAAGTGGACATGCGCTCGTCGGATGCGGCGGCGCTGCAGTCGCTCGACGCCAAGTTCAACAAGGCCGTCGATGACGCCGTGCGCGATGAAGATGCCCGGTGGAACCAGCGCATGCTGACGGTAGACAAGGCGCTGGTGGGCAACCGCCCGGCGGGGCAGACGCCCGCGGGCGCGCCGATCGTGCGGGCGGCGGTGGCCGTCACGCGCGCGCTCGGCGCGACGGTGACGCTCGACGAAGGGTCCACCGACGCGAACTACCCGATGAGCCTGGGCATTCCGGCGATCACCATCGACGGGGGCGGTCGCGGTCGTGACGCCCACGCCCTCACCGAGACCTTTGATTCAACCGACGCGTGGCGGGGGGCACAGCGCGCCCTGTTGCTGACGATTGCCCTGGCTCAACCCTGAAGGGTCAGGCCTGGCGCCTGGAGCCCGGAGCCTCGAGCCCCGTTCCTGTCTCCCTCAATCCCCGGAACCGTTCCAGCTCGCGGACGCGCTGTGCGCGCATCGCGCGATCGGCAAGGGCGAGCCAGCCGAGAAATGCCGCGTGCGGCACGGCGAGCAGCGCCAGTTCCACCGGCACGGGGCCCGGCAGCAGAACGGCGAGCAGGTTGACGAGGGTCGCCAGCGCGAAGACCGGAGCCATCAGCGGGTGCCCGGCCGCGCCAGGCACGGCCGCGCCCAGGGCCATCGCCGTGCGCTCCCACGCGGGAGGTGCGATCGGGCCGGCCGTCGCGGGGCCTTCGTGGAACACCTGCAGGTAACGCCCGATGCGCTCGGCGCCGACGTGCAGCGGGCGAATCACCTCGAAGGTGGCGACCAGCACCATCAACGGCACGACGGACACCACCGGATAGGGAAGCACGACGAGTATGGCCGTGAGGATCGCCGCCCACGCCAGGAGGCCGAGCAGGGTGAGAAGGGATCGCCACCGGCCACGGGCGGCCACCGCGTCACGCAGGGAACGGAACTCGTGCGTCTGGAGGTCGGTCATCCGGCCCGCCAGTCTACTTCACCCCCGCTGCCCCCTGAACTCCCTTGCGCTCTAAAGTTAGTCTGTTACAATGCCGAAAATTCACATACGAGGATCCCGTCGATCGCGGGGCCGCGGGGCGTCAGACGCATTTGTTTGTTCCACCGGATGAGGCGCAATGGCCTGTAGAGGTTCGAGCCAGCTGACCCGTGCAATCGTAGCCCTCCTGGCCGTACTCGGTTGCGTCGTGCCGAGTGGCCTCGAGGCCGCCCCTCAGAAGGCCGCCCCACGCGCCGCGAAGCAGACCAGCGCGACCCCCGCCCGCGACAAGGCCCCGACCCCGACCCCGACATCAGGCGCCGCGGCCGCCCGTGCCCGGCGGGCTCGCCTGGCGCGGGCCCGCGCCGCGGCCCGGGCCCGCGAGGCGCGCGAGGTGCAGACGCCTCGATTCCGGGTGGACGAGAGCGGCGAGGAAGTACCGGACGTGCGCGCCGAGGCCGCGATCATCTACAACCCCGTGACGCGCGAGGTGCTCTGGTCGTCCAACGCCGAGTCGGAACGCTCCATTGCCAGCATCACCAAGGTGATGACGGCGCTCGTCGTGCTCGAGAGCAACATGGATTTCGACGAGCAGGTGACCGTGGCTGCCCGCGACGTGGCGCGCGCATCCACCACCTACCTGCGCTCGGCCTACAAGGTCACGATCGAGGATCTGCTGAACCTGCTGCTCGTCGGGTCCGACAATGCCGCGGCGCGGGCGCTGGCGCGCGTCTCGCCGTTCGGCTCGGAGGGCTTCGTCGATCGGATGAACGAAAAGGCGCGCGAGCTGGGCCTGGTTTCCACTCACTACGCCGACCCGTCGGGTCTGCTGGCCGACAACGTGTCGTCGGCGTACGACATGGCGCAGCTCATCGCGTATGCCGCGGCCGACGAACGCATCGGCGGCGTGATGCGGAAGACCTCCTATACGACCAGCACGGGCAGGCGCGTCATCACCGCCAACAGCACGAATCAGCTCGTGAAGGCCGGCGACCTCGACGTGTTGGGCGGCAAGACCGGCTTCATCAGCCGCGCCGGCTACTGCCTGGCGTCACTCCTGCGCCTGCCCGAGACAGGCCAGCAGGTGGCCGTTGTCGTCCTGGGCGCCAAGTCCAACGCCAGCCGGTTCTGGGAGACCCGTCACCTCTTCAACTGGCTCGCCAGCCGCACCCACGCGCTCGTCGGCACGGGCGAGGGCCAGCTGCAGCCGTAGCGTAGCCACGGCCCGGCCGCCCGAGCCTCAGCGCCGCATCATCGCCGCATCCAGCGGCAGGGTCGCCACCGGATCGTAGAAGGGCAGCAGCGGCCGCCCGGCCGCCTGGGTGTCGAGCACCTTCAAGTACCGCTCGCAGTCGTCGCAGCGCCGCACGCGGTAGGTGCGATCCGGCGTGGCCAGGGTGCGGATCCGTGCCGAGGCGCCCGAGGCGCAAAAGGCGCAGCCTTCGTCGAACGGCCATCGCGCGTGGCAGCGGCCGCAGAGCAGGAGCAGCCCGCCGGTTGAAGTGATCACCCCGAATTCGGGCTCGGCCGCGCACACCGGACAGCGCCCCTGTCGCCAGGCATCGAACGGCACGCGCGCGGCTAGGACGTCGGCCGTGCGGCGGAGGAAGGGCTTGAGCGCCCATTGGAGCACGTCGCTCCACATCGGGTCCGGCTCGTCGGGCTGGGTTTCGGTCAATCCTCCGGGGTGCTCGTACCAGGCGCGGGCCCGATCGGGGAGCCCCGCTTCGCGCCCGGCTGCGTACAGCCGCGCGACGGCGTCGTGGTCCAGCAGGTCCACCCGCCGGAACACGTCAGTCACCAGGCGAATCAGCAGGCGAACCTCCGACCAGTCGACGGTGAATTCGCCGAACGAGGCCAGCGGCACGCCGCGCGCCAGGCGTGCCTGGAGCAATTCGGTGGGCACGTCGAGTGTGGGCGTGGTGAGCCGGCTCTCGACGCGCCGGACGAGCGTCGCCAACTCGGCGTGCAAGTTGGCGGCGGCGGCCAAGTCGGGCTGGCGCTCGCCCAGGGCGTGCAGTTCGGCGATGTCACGAGGGGCGGACGGATCGACGGGCCGTGGCCGGGTCATGGCAACGATTATCGGTGATCGTGCGCTAAGCTGACGCGATGCCGCCGCGCCCGCCGCGCTCGCTCCGCGTCCTGATGGTCGCCTCAGAGGCCTATCCGTTTTCGAAGACCGGAGGGCTCGCCGATGTGACCACCGCACTGGCGAAGGCGCTGGGCCGGCGCGGGCACACAGTGACATTGATGACCCCGCGATACCGCGGGATGGCTGGCGAGCCCGTGGTGGATCGCACCCGCATCCAGATGGCCGGCGCGTGGTTCGACGTGGCCCTCGCCGAAATTGTCCTGGGCCCCAACGCCCGCGCGCTCTTCGTGGATTGCCCGCCCCTCTACGACCGGGCCGGGCACTACAACGAACACGGCATCGACTATGACGACAACGCCGTGCGCTTCGGGCTGCTGGCGGCCACGGCGGTGGACTGGCTGGGCCGCCAGCCCGATCCCCCGCACGTGGTGCATGCCCACGACTGGCAGACGGGCCTGACGCCCGTGTACCTGCGCGACCGCGGCGGTCCGCCCTCGGTGTTCACCATCCACAATCTGGCCTACCAGGGCAACATGGACAAGGCGTGGGTGCCGCGCCTGGGTCTCGGCTGGAATGACTTCACGGTGGGCGGCTTCGAGTTCTACGATCGGCTGAGTTTCCTGAAGGCCGGCGTCGCCTTCGCCGATCACGTCACGACGGTGAGCCCGACCTACGCGGAGGAAATCCAGCACCCCGAATACGGGTACGGTTTCGACGGGGTGATGCGATCGCGTCGCGACCACCTGACCGGCATCCTCAACGGCATCGACACCGACGAGTGGAATCCGGAGGCGGATCCGTACCTGCCGCAACCCTTCGATGCCCAGAACCTGGAGGGGAAAGCCGCCGCGAAGCGGGCGCTGCTCGACATCTACCAGCTGCCTGTTGACGAGGCGGCCCTGGCGCGGCCGGTGATCGGCATGGTCTCGCGGATGGTCGATCAAAAGGGCCTCGACCTGATCGCCGCCATGGCCGACGGCCTGCCTGCGCTCGATGCGGCCTTCACCGTGCTCGGCACCGGTGAGGCGCGATATCAGGACATGTGGCGGACGCTCGCCGCCAGGTGGCCCGATCGCATCGGCGTGTACATCGGCTACGATGAGCGGCGCGCGCACCTCATCGAGGCGGGTGCCGACATCTTCCTGATGCCCTCGCGCTACGAGCCGTGTGGGCTGAACCAGATGTACAGCCTGCGCTACGGTACCGTGCCCGTCGTGCGCGCCGTGGGCGGTCTGGTCGATACGGTGCGGCCCTTCAATCGCCGCAACGGGCAGGGCACCGGGTTCCTGTTCGCCGACTACCGGCCCGCGGCTCTTGCCGAGGCGCTGGAGGCCGCGCTGGCGTTGTACAGGCGCCAGCCCCGGTCGTGGGCGCGACTGCAGAAGAACGGCATGCGGAAGGACTTCTCGTGGGACCGTTCGGCGGCTGAGTATGTCAAGGTGTATAAAGGAGTGATGTCTACCCGGCGGTCGACTCCGTCAGGGGGTGGTGGCCACTAAATTGACAGAGGACGGTATGGCTTCAGATAAGGTGAAGACGTTTACGGACGCCGATTTCGGCGAGTCGGTGAAGAGCGGGCTGGTGCTGGTGGACTTCTGGGCCGAGTGGTGCGCGCCGTGCCGGCGGCTGGCACCGACCGTCGAGCAACTGGCCGAGGACTACAACGGTCGCCTGACCGTGGCGAAGATGAACGTCGACGAGAATCCTGTGACGCCGCCCAACTTCATGATCCGCGGAATCCCGACGCTGCTCCTGTTCAAGAACGGCGATCTCAAGGAAACCATCGTCGGTCTGGCCGACAAGGGCGATCTCGCCCGGATGATCGACAAGCACCTCTGACCGCCGCCTCCGCATGAACACCCATCGGCACGTCATCATCGTGGGGTCCGGCCCGGCCGGGCTCACGGCGGCGCTCTATGCCGCTCGCGCGAACCTCGCGCCCCTGGTCATCGAAGGCCTCGAGGCGGGCGGCCAGCTCATGCTGACCACGATGGTCGAGAACTGGCCGGGCTTCCGGGACGGCATCCTGGGGCCCGATCTCATGGCGGAGTTCCGCGCGCAGGCGACCCGCTTCGGCGCCGAGATCATCCAGGGCGACGTGACGGCGGTCGATCTGTCGAAGCGGCCCTTCGCGGTCTCGGTGTCGGACAAGGTCTACACCGCCGACGCACTCATCATCGCGACCGGTGCGTCGGCCAAGTGGCTCGACCTCGGCGTGGATCGCAAGCTGTCGGGGCGCGGCGTCTCGACCTGCGCCACCTGCGACGGCTTCTTCTTCAAGGGCCGGCCCGTCGCCGTGGTTGGCGGCGGCGACACCGCGCTCGAAGAGGCCATCTACCTCTCGAAACTGGCCACTGCCGTGACCCTCATCCACCGCCGCGACACGCTGCGCGCGTCGAAGGTGATGCAGGACAAGGCGATGGCCACGCCGAACATCTCGTTTATCTGGAACACCGAGGTCGTCGACATCAAGGACCTCGACAAGGGCGAGGTCACATCGCTCGTCCTCAAGAACAACCAGTCGGGCGACACGAGCGATCTCGCCGTGGACGGTGTGTTCATCGCGATTGGCCACACCCCGAATACCGGGCTGTTCGCGAGCCAGCTGGACCTGCACGGCAACGGCTACATCAAGACCCACAGCGGCTCGCGCACGAGCGTCCCTGGCGTCTTTGCCGCCGGCGACGTGCAGGACCACGTGTACCGTCAGGCCGTCACGGCCGCCGGCTCGGGCTGCATGGCGGCCATCGACGCCGAGCGCTTCCTGGCCGGCACCGGGCACTGAGGGCGGCCTCGTCACATCGAGCGATGGGCCAACGGGCTCAATCGCCCATTCCCAACGCTCAATCGGTGCGGCGCCCGCTCACTCGATCCATCCTCCGCCCAGCACTTCCTCCCCGTCGTAGAACACCACCGCCTGCCCCGGCGTGACGGAGGTCTGCGGGTCGTCGAAGGTCACCTCGGCGCGGTCGATGTCGAGCGCGCGAACCCGCGCCGGAGCGGCGGCGTGCCGATGGCGGATCTGCGCGCTCGCCGGCCGCCAGCCGGCCGGCGCCACACCCGATGTCCAGTTCACCCCCGCCGCCGTGAGCGTCGTGCGTCCGAGCGCCTCGCGCGAGGCCACCGTCACCTTCGCCGCCTCGGCGTCGATCGCCACCACGTACAGGGGCTCGGACGAAGAGAGCCGAAGCCCCTTGCGCTGGCCGATCGTGAATCGGTGCACGCCCTCGTGCGTGCCGAGCACGCGATGGTCCTGCCCGACGATGACCCCCGGACGCGTGAGGGCGGGGGCCTGGCGCTCGACAAACGCGGCGTAGTCGCCGTCGGGGACGAAGCAGATCTCCTGGCTGTCGGGCTTCCCGGCCACCGGCAGGCCCAGCCGGCGGGCGTGATCACGGACTGCGACCTTGTCGAGATGCCCCACGGGAAATCGCGCCTGTGCCATCTGCGCCTGCGTCAGTGAGAACAGGAAGTACGACTGGTCCTTGGCGTGGTCGAGCCCCCGCAGCAGGTGGTGACGCCCCTGGTCATCTCCGACGATGCGCGCGTAGTGGCCGGTGGCCAGGGCGGCGGCGCCCAGGCCCGACGCCCGATCGAGCAGCGCGGCGTACTTGAGGTCGCTGTTACAGTGTGCGCACGGGATCGGCGTGCGGCCGGCCACGTACTCGCGCACGAAGTTCGACACGACCGCCTCTTCGAACCGCGATTCGAAGTTCAGGATGTAGTGCGGGATGCCAATGGCGGCGGCGACGCGGCGCGCGTCGTGCAGGTCGTCGAGCGTACAGCAGGTGCCGTAGGCGCGCCCGGCTCGATCGCTGGCGGGGTAGAGCTGCATCGACACACCGATGACGTCATGACCCTGCTCGGCGAGCAGCGCCGCGGCGACGGATGAATCCACCCCGCCCGACATGGCGACGACGATGCGCATGGTGACAGCGGTCCGGAGGCGCCTACCGCCTCATGGTCACGGTCAGGTTCCTGAGCTTCGCCACCAGGCCCGGCAGTACCGCCACGACGCGGTCGACGTCGGCCTCGGTGTTGGCGGCGCCCAGGCTGAAGCGGATCGAGCCGAGCGTACGCCCGTGCGGCAGGCCCATCGCCTTCAGGACGTGCGATGGCTCGAGCGTGCCCGACGAGCACGCCGAGCCGGACGACACCGCGATGCCCTCGAGGTCGAGGCCGATGAGCAGCGATTCCGATTCGATGCGCTCGATGCTGATATTCGTCGTGTTGGGCACGCGGGGGCGGTCGGCGCCGTTCAGCTCGGCACCGGGCACGCCAGCGAGTACGCCCGCCTCGAGGCGATCGCGCAGGGCCTCGAGGCGCGGCGCCTCGGCGATCATGGTCGAGCGGGCGAGAGCCGCGGCGGCACCCAGGCCGGCGATGGCGGGCACGTTCTCGGTGCCGGCGCGCCGGCCGCGCTCCTGGTGGCCCCCCGTCACGAAGGGGAGCAGTCGCACCCCGCGGCGCACCCAGAGGGCCCCGACGCCCTTCGGGCCGTAGAACTTGTGTGCCGACAGCGACAGCAGATCCACGCCCAGGCTCCGGACGTCCACGGGCACCTTGCCGGTCGTCTGGACGGCGTCGGTGTGCATCAGGGCCCCGCGCGCATGGGCGGCCTCGGCGATGGCCGCCAGGGGCTGGATGGTGCCGATCTCGTTGTTCGCGTGCATCACCGACACCAGGGCCGTGTCGTCGCCCAGGGCATCGGCCACGCTCTCCACGGAGACGATGCCGGAGGTGTCCACCGGGACGTGCGTCACGCGCCAGCCCCGGCGCGCCAGGGCCTTGAGCGTGTTGAGCACGGCCTCGTGCTCGATGGTCGTGGTCACCAGATGGCGCCGGCCGGATGCTTCCAGGGCTTCGGCCGCACCGCGCAAGGCGGCGTTGTCGCTCTCGGTGCCGCCCGCTGTGAACACGATCTCGGACCTGTCGGCGCCGACCAGTTCGGCGACCTCTCCGCGAGCGTTGTCGAGCACGGCCTTGGCCTGCTGGCCGAAATGGTGGATGCTCGACGCGTTGCCCCACGTGTCGCGCGCCACGCGCGTCATGCGGTCGACCACCTCGGGTGCAGGTGGGGTGGTGGCGTTGTGGTCGAGATAGATGCGCATGGCCCGACCGCGATCGTAGCATTCTCGCTAACCATCGGTCCAAAAAGGGGCTAGACAGGGTTTCGCCAAGGCTCCATACTGTGCAGACTTCTGGCGCGAAGCCCTTCTTCCCCGGGTTTCTTGGTGATGATTGGTTACCCTCAGGCTCAGTTCCAGAGAGGGGGAGGTTTCAAACGATGTGGAAGCGTGATGAGTCGGTCAAACCGGCGACACCCCCGGCGCCCGCGCCCGCGGCGCCGACGGTCCCAGCTGCAGCCGCACCGCCGGCAGGCGATCGGCGCAACCTTCAGATGCAGGGGGAGAATGTGAACATCGGGAAGTCGGTTGTCATCAAAGGCGAGTTGAGCGGCAGCGAAGACCTGACCATCGAGGGTCATGTCGAGGGGCGCATCGAGCTCAAGGAGAACGCGCTCACCATCGGCGCCAATGGAAAGATTCGCGCCGAGGTCTTCGCCAAGGCCGTGATCGTGCTGGGCGAGGTCGTCGGCAACATCGCGGCCTCCGAGAAGGTCGACATCCGCGACAACGGCTCGGTGGACGGGGACATCACCTCGCCGCGCGTGGCCATTGCCGAGGGCGCCCACTTCCGCGGCAGCGTCGACATGCAGCGCGCCGGCTCGGCGGCAGCCAAGCCGGCGGCATCGGCCGCCGCGGCCAAGCCAGCCGCCTCGCCCGCGGCCTCTCCGGCGGCATCGGCCCCGGCGCCGGGACAGAAGGTGGGCGCCTAGCGTCCGGCGCCCGTACTGACGATGGCCGACTCCGCTCGCACGCTGACGGACCTCTTTGGCTTCTTCGGAAACCGCCGCGCGGCCAGTGCCGCGCCGGCGGTGACCGCCGGGACCGACGCCCTCGAGATCAGCCACCCCACCAAGTCGCTCCAGAAGTTTCTCGCCTGCCTCCAGGCGCGCGAGAACCCCGTGCTCGTGGACCTGGGGCCCGTCGTCGGCAGCAATGTCACGTTCTTCGGCGAGCAGCTCGGCTGCCGGATCCGGGTCGAGGACATGGCGGCCGATATCGAAGCACACGTGAAGGCGGGGAAGTCGGAGGCGCTGCCCGCGTTCCTGAAGTCGCGCTTCACCCAGGCGCCCGAATCGGTGGACGGCATTCTCTGTTGGGACATGCTCGACTACCTGGATCGCCCGGCCGCCCACGCGCTGGCCGAGGCCCTGGGCCGCCTGCTGAGGCCTGACGGCGTGCTGCTGGGCTTCTTCAGCACGGCCGACGCACACGACGCCGTCTACACGAAGTACGTGGTCGTGGATCCTCAGCACCTGCGCTACAAGAACTATCCGGCGAGCCGGCCCCGGCAGCGCTCGCTGCTGACGGGCGACATCATCCGGATGTTCAAAGGCCTTCGCGTGTCGGATTCCTTTCTCATGAAGAGCCACGTTCGGGAGATGCTCTTCCGCAAGCCGACGGCCTAGACGGGAGGCCATGCCCCGTCCAGTGGTTGCCCTCCTCACCGACTTCGGTTCCTCGGATCACTACGCGGGAGCGATGAAAGGCGTCGTGCTCGGCATCTGCCCCGACGTCACCCTCGTGGACGTCGTCCACGACCTGCCGCCTCACGACGTGCTGGCCGGCGCGCTCGAACTGGCCGCCTGCTATCGCTACTTCCCGGTTGGGACGATCTTCCTGGTGGTCGTGGATCCCGGCGTGGGATCGGCCAGGCGCGGCCTTGCGGCCGAGGCTGGCGACTACCGTTACGTGGCGCCCGACAACGGCGTGCTCACGGCAGCGCTGCAGGACCTGCCGCCCCGCAAGGTGGTGGAGCTCACCGAACGCAAGTACGCGCGGCCGACGGTGAGCCGCACCTTCGAGGGTCGCGACCGGTTCGCGCCGGCCGCCGGCTGGCTGGCCAAGGGCATCGCGCTCGCCTCTCTGGGGCGGGGCGTCACCGACTACCATCGGCTCGACATCCCAGTTCCAGAGGCCTCGCCCGATGGCGTGGCGGGCGTCGTCCTGCGCGTAGACCGGTTCGGCAACTGCATCACGAACATCGATCGCCGGACGTTCGAACACGCGGCCGCGAACGGGCCCGTCACCATTACCGCTGGCGGCCACGACATCCCGCGGGTGGTCGCCACCTATGACGACGCGCGGGGAACGGACGCGTGCGCGCTTTTTGGCAGTACCGACTACCTGGAGATTGCCGTCAACGGGGCCAGCGCCGCCGAGCGTCTGAGCCTGGCGCGCGGATCCTGGGTCTTTGTGCGGCGCGCCGGCTCGTAGCGCGATCTTCGGCGAGTGCCCAACTCTGCTAGGATGGCCGTTTGCCGCCCTGCATCCCCTGTACAGGACCGTGATGATCTACGTGTGTCTTCCAGATTTGCTATCGGGCTGCGCGCCTCCGGCGCTCAGGAGCTGACGATGGCGAATGCGAACGATCGCACCAACCAGATCGAATCGGACCTGTCGCTCGAGTTCCTGCGCGTGGTCGAGCAGGCGGCCATTGCCTGCGCGCACACCATGGGGCAGGGGAACCGGCACCTATCGGATCAGGCCGCCGTCGAGGCGATGCGCCGCGAAATGGACACCGTCCCGATCGACGGCACCATCGTGATCGGCGAGGGCGAGCGCGACGAGGCGCCGATGCTCTTTATCGGCGAGAGAGTGGGCATGGCTCAGCAGCCGGCGCTGGCCGGCCGCACCTTCGACGAGGTGGATATCGCCGTCGATCCGCTGGAGGGGACCAACTTGTGCGCCACGGGCGGGCCCAACGCGATAGCGGTGCTGGCCGCCTCGGAGCAGGGCGGGCTGCTGCACGCGCCCGACCTCCACATGGAGAAGCTGGTGGTCGGGCCGAGCTCGAAGCACGTGGTGGACCTGGACGCACCCGTGCGCGACAACCTCCGCGCGGTGGCCCAGAGCCTCGGCCGACAGGTGGACGAACTGGCCGTGGTCGTGCTGGACCGACCGCGCCACGAATCCCTCATTGCCGAGATTCGGGCCACCGGCGCGCGTATCCGCCTCATCGGCGACGGCGACCTGTCGGCCGGCATTGCCGCCGCCGTTGCCGGCAGCGGCGTCCATGCGGTGATGGGCACCGGCGGCGCGCCCGAAGGGGTGCTCACTGCCGCCGCGATGCGGTGCCTCAACGGTGAGATCTTCGCCCGGCTCGTCGTGGCCACGCCCGAGGACGAAGCCCGCTGCCGGGCCATGGGCATCACCGACTTCAAGAAGATCTACAAAGCCGCGGACCTCGCCTGCGGCAAGCACATCATCTTTGCCGCCACGGGCGTGACCGATGGCGCGCTCATGCGAGGCGTCCGCTTCTTCGGGGATGGCATCCGGACCAGCTCGGTGATCATGCAGACCGACCCCCATCGGATCCGATTCATCGACAGCATCCAAGTCTACCCAGGGCCGTCGGTGAAGATCCGGTTCTGACGCGGTGGCAGACGGTCGCGTTTCGGAGACGGCCGGCAGCGGGCCTACGACCGTCGCGGCGGCCTTCTCGTCCCGCCGCAACGTGTACACGGCGGCGGCGGCCAACGGGATCGGCTTCGCGGGCTTTACCCTGGTGATGCCGTTCCTGCCTCTCTACATCCGCGAGCTCGGTGTGAGCGACGTCGGAGACATCGCGCTGTGGACCGGCCTGACCCTCGGTGCCACGCCGGCGGTCACCGCCTTCAGCGCTCCTCTCTGGGGCCGTATCGGCGATCGGTACGGCAGCAAGCTGCTGGTGCTGCGGTCGCTGTCGGCGTTCGTGCTGACCAAGGGGGCGATGGCGTTTGTGGCGGCCCCGTGGCAGCTCTTCGCCCTGCGCGCACTGCTGGGTGTGTTCGCCGGCTACGGCGCGCTCACCGTGTCGATGGCCGCCGAGTCGGTGCCGCGCGAGCGCATGGCCCAGGCGATTGGCACCGTTCAGGTAGCCCAGCGTCTGGGCCCGGCAATCGGACCAGTGATTGGCGGACTGCTGGCGCCAGTGGTGGGCCTGCGGGGGACGTTCCTGTTTGCCGCGGCGTTCTACCTGACGGCGGTGATCCTGATCGCCCTGCTGTATCGCGAGCCGCGGACGCGGCAGGCTCGCGCCGCGACGCGCAAGCTCGGCGACGTGCTGCGAGAACTGCTGGCTACGCCCGGCTTCGTCATGGTCTTCATCGTCATCCTCTGCCTGCAGCTGGTCGACCGGAGCTTCGCGCCCATCCTGCCGCTCTACGTGGAGGCCCTGGGCCTGGCCCCATCGCGCGTCGCGCTGGTGTCGGGCGTGCTGTTCTCGATTGCGGCCCTGGCCGCGGCGGCGGGCCACCGCGTGGCCGGTCCGCTGCTGCTGGGGTGGTCGCCTCGCGGGCTCATCGGGTGGTCGTCGCTCACGACGTCGGCGGGGCTGCTGCTGGTACTGGTCCCGTCGGTCTGGGCGCTTGCCGCGGCCCTGGCGATCGCTGGCGCGGCCATCGGCGTGGGGATGACCGCCGCGTACGCGTCGGGCGGGGCGTTGCTGCCGGCCGACGCGCACGCCACGGGGTTCGGACTGCTCACCACCGCGTCGCTCATCGGCCTCGCGGTCAGCCCCATTGTCGCGGGCTTCATCAGCGGGCCCGGTATGCGCATCGTGTTCGAGGCCGACATCGTGCTGCTGCTGCTGCTCGCGGCCCTGGTCTGGGCCCGCATGACGCGCGGCACGACGCCCACGGCCCCGGCCCATTCCGGCAGGTCCGCGGCCTGACCAGGCGGCTCGCCGCCGCGGAGCATCTTGTACAATCGAGCCCGCATGCAGGGACGTCGGTCGGCGATGAGTGAGCGCGCGGCGCTGGTGGGACTCGTCACGGGCTCGACGCGCCGGCTCGACGCCGAGCGTTCGATGGAGGAGCTCGAAGGCCTGGCCGACGCCGCGGGCGCGCGCGTGGTGCTGCGCGTGCTGCAGGAGCGGCCCAAGCCGGACTCGGCCACCTTTCTCGGCGCGGGCAAGGTCGAGACGCTCGCGCACGCCGCGGGCGAAGCCGGCGTGGACGTCGTGGTCTTCGACAACGAGTTGTCGCCGGCCCAGCTGCGGGAGCTGGGCAAGCGGCTCGATCGCAAGGTGATTGACCGCACGCAGCTCATCCTCGACATCTTCGCGCGACGCGCGCGAACGCGCGAGGGCAAGCTGCAAGTAGAGCTCGCCCAGCTCAAGTACCTGCTGCCGCGCCTGGTCGGGATGGGGACTGAGCTGTCACGGCTGGGCGGCGGAATCGGTACGCGCGGACCCGGCGAAACCAAGCTCGAAGCCGACCGCCGGCGCATCCGGGTGCGCATCCATACGCTCGAGCAGGAGATTGCCACCGTGCGGCGGCGTCGCGCCCAGTTGCGGGACCGGCGGCACAAAGGCGAGGTGCCGACGGTCGCGCTCGTCGGCTACACCAACGCCGGCAAGACCACCTTGTTCAACCGGCTGACCAGATCTGACGCGGAGGCGTCCGATGCCCTATTCGTCACGCTCGATCCGCTGGTGCGCAAGGTGATGCTGTCGGACCGGCGGCCGCTGCTCTTGAGCGATACCGTCGGGTTCATCGATCGGCTGCCGCATACGCTGGTGGCCGCCTTTCGCGCGACGCTCGAGGAGACGGCGGATGCCGACCTGGTGCTCCACGTCATCGACGCGGCCAACCCGGAGCACGAACGGCAGGCGGCCGCCGTGCACCGCGTGCTCGAGGAAGTGGGCGCCACCGAAGTGCCGCGTGTCGAGGTCTACAACAAGATTGATGCGCTCGGCCCGGACGAACGCCGCCGGCTCCAGGGCCAGGACCCGTCGGCGCTCCTCATCTCGGCGGCCACCGGCGAAGGGTGCGAGGAACTGCTCGACGTGGTGGCGGCCCGCCTGTCGCTGGACCAGCAGCGCATCACGGTCCACCTCGACCTGAGCGACCCGGCGCAGGCCGACCGCCTAGGCTGGCTCTACCGGCACGGACGCGTGCACAGCCACACCAGCGCGGATGATCACGTATCTCTCGAAGTCGATGTGCCCAGGCGCCTGGCCGCTCAGGCGCTGCAGGTGCCCGCGGCGGCCGCCAGGAGCAGCCGCCATGCGTAAGCGGACGGCTTCCCTTGTGCTGATGAGCGGCCTGGTGCTGCTGGTGGCGGCCTGCGCCACCCGTGCCGTTGCTCCCGTCGTGACCGCGCCGCGCCATCCCGACTTCATGTTTCCCGCGCCGCCGGCGGGTGCGGCCCCGGACCTGGCCTCGGGCCTCGAGCGGGGCTGGCAGTTCCTGCAGGGTGGCGACCTGCGAAACGCCGAGCGGGAGTTCGGCCGGGCACGGCGGGCCGTGCCGGCCAGCGCGAGCCCCGAGGCGGCGCTCGGGTATGTCGCGCTGGCCCGTGGCGTGGCCGACGATGCGCTGCCGCGATTCGACCGTGCCTTGACGAGAGACCCGCGCTACGTGCCTGCTCTGATCGGACGGGGACAGACTTTGATGGTCCTACAGCGTGAGGGCGAGGCCCTGGCCAGCTATGAGGCCGCCCTGGCAGCCGACCCCTCGCTAACGGATCTGCAGGCACGGGTGGACGTGCTGCGGTTCCGGGCCACCCAGGATCTGCTGACTCGCGCCAAGACCGCCACAGAGGCGGGACGTCTGGACGAGGCGCGGAACGCGTATCAGCAGGCCGTAGCGGCTTCTCCAGACTCGGCCTTCCTCTATCGCGAGCTGGCCGGCGTCGAGCGGCAGGCGGGGGAGGTGACGCTCGCGACCGAGCACCTCCGCCGTGCGATCGATCTCGATCCGGCCGAGGCCCGCACCCACGCCGCGCTGGGCGAACTGCTCGAGCAGCAGGACGACATCGTGGGCGCGCTGGCGGCGTTCGAAAAGGCGCGCAGCCTCGACCCGTCGGCGGTGCCGCCGGCGACCCTGGCCCGCGCGAGAGACCGCGTGGCGATGCTCAGGATGCCGGCGGAGTATCGGGGCATCGCCGCCGCGCCGCGCGTGACGCGCGCCGATCTGGCGGCCCTGATCGGCGTTCGGCTCGAAGGCCTGGTCGCCCGTGCCGCCCCGCGGCAGGTCGTGATTACCGACGTCCGGGGACACTGGGCCGAACCATGGATCAGCGCTGTCGTGCGCGCCTCGATCATGGACACCCTGCCCAACTACCAGTTCGACCCGACCGAGACGGTCCGGCGCGGCGACCTGGCGCGTACGGTGGCCCGTGCACTCAACCTGATTGCGGCGATTCGTCCCGCGGCGGCCCGCAAGTGGGAGAACGCGCGCATCACCGTGTCGGACGTCTCGCCCGCGCACCTCGCCTATCCGGCGGTCTCGATGGCCGTCGCCTCCGGCGTCATGTCGCTCGAGAACGGCGCCTTCCGCCTGCTCGACCCGGTGAACGGTGCCGAAGCGGTTGAGGCCATCGGGCGTCTCGAAGCGCTCGCACGATGACCACGGGGCCGGTCTTCACGCTCGCCAACCAGCTGACGCTGCTCAGGATGCTGCTCATCCCGGCGTTCGTGCTGCTGGTGGTCTACGGGCAGGTGGGCTGGGCGCTGACGGCCTTCCTGGTGGCCGGTCTCACCGATGCCTTCGACGGCCTCATCGCGCGGATGACGGGTCAGAAGAGCGAGCTCGGCGCCTGGCTCGACCCGGCGGCCGACAAGCTGCTGCTCGTGACCACGTTCGTCGTGCTGACGTTACCCAACATCGGACTGGTCAATCGCATTCCCGTCTGGCTCACCGTGCTCGTCATCAGCCGCGACGTGGGCATCGTCCTGACGGTGGCCATCGTGAATCTCGCATCGGGTCCCCGCACGTTTCGTCCCTCGCAGCTCGGCAAGGCCGCCACCGCTTGGTTCATCCTGACGTGCGTCGTGGTGATGTTCTACAACTGGCGCGGCTTGGCGTCACCAGTGGTAGATGTCTTCATCTGGAGTTCGCTGGTCATCACGCTGGTCTCGGGCATCGACTACGTCTGGAGGATCGGGCGGAGTCTCAGATGAGGAATGCCCGCCCGCCCTCAGTGCCCCCTACGTCACCTTTCGCCGGAAGTACTCGATGGTCTTCGACAATCCGTCGTCGAGCGACACGATCGGCTCCCAGCCGAGCAACGTGCGCGCGCGGGTGATGTCGGGCTTGCGGACCTTGGGGTCGTCTTCGGGCAGGGGCTTGTAGATGATCCGGCTGTTCGAACCGGTCATCTCGATGATCCGCTGGGCGATCTGCTCGATGGTCAGCTCCTGCGGGTTGCCGATGTTCACCGGATCGTTCACCGGCGCCTCCATCAGCTTGAGGATGCCGGCGACCAGATCGCTCACGTAGCAGAAGCTGCGCGTCTGCGTGCCGTCGCCGAAGACGGTGACGTCTTCGTTCCGCAGAGCCTGCGACATGAAGGCCGGTACGGCGCGGCCGTCGTTGACGCGCATGCGCGGGCCGTAGGTGTTGAAGATACGGACGATCTTGGTGTTCACCCCGTGGTAGCGGCGGTAGGCCACCGTCATCGCCTCGGCAAACCGCTTGGCCTCGTCGTAGACGCCGCGCGGCCCGATCGGGTTGACGTTGCCCCAGTAGGTTTCCTTCTGCGGGTGCTCCAGCGGATCGCCGTACACCTCGGAGGTGGACGCCAGCAGGAAGGTCGCCTTCTTGGCCTTGGCCAGGCCCAGGGCCTTGTGCGTGCCGAGCGCGCCCACCTTCAGGGTGGGAATCGGCAGCTCGAGGTAGTCGATCGGGCTGGCCGGACTCGCCCAGTGCAGGACGACGTCCACCGGCCCCTCGACATCGATGTAGTGCGTGACGTCGTGACGGACGAACTGGAAGTCCCGATCGCGCAGGTGCGCGATGTTGGCCAGGTCGCCCGTGAGGAGATTGTCGATGCCCACCACCGATGCGCCGCGGTCGAGCAGCGCCTCGGACAGGTGGGACCCGATGAAGCCGGCGGCGCCGGTGATGACGACTCTCAACGTGGATGCTCCTGGGGATGCAAGGGCGAACCAGACGACAGCAATGTCGCAGGCAGGTGTGGAAACGGGGCGGCAGGCTGAACCGGACGCACGGTTCTACGTGGCCAGACGGCGGTGAGGAACCAGGGCCCGAATCAGCGTGAGCCACATGATCTTGAGGTCCAGCGACACGGACCAGTTCTCGATGTAGTAGAGGTC
>Ga0073904_10000232_pt1 | contig 38294 bp, 34 predicted proteins | sample KloWWTrecipitate_FD_66668 | JGI IMG/M metagenome (GOLD analysis project Ga0073904, IMG submission 66668) | Active sludge microbial communities from Klosterneuburg, Austria, studying microevolution and ecology of nitrifiers - Klosterneuburg... | ecosystem: Engineered > WWTP > Aerobic digester >... | reverse complement strand
GTTCCGCCAGGGTGGCCCGCCGCTTACACTCGGCGGCAGCACGGAAGCAGCCGCCCGTCGCGCTGCCCGCATCGGCGACGGCTTCGCACCCGGTCTGCCGACACTATGGGAATTCTACCGGGACGAGTGCCTGAAGCTGGGCAAGCCCGATCCGGGCCCTGCGCGTCGCGCGTCTGCTGCTGTCACGATGCTGTGCCGGGATCCGCGCGACGGCTGGGAAGAGCTGGCCCCGTACTTCCTGCACGAAGCCAATGCCTACGGAGCCTGGGAGGCCACGCGCGCAGGCGAAGGATTGCACCAGCAGGCCGCAGATGCGGCGGCTCTGCGCAAGACGGGCGTCTATCGCGTGTTGACCCCCCAGGACTACCTCGCGGAGCTGCAGGCGGCCGGCCCTGCGGCCTTCGCGATGTTGCATCCGATGGTAGGGGGAATTCCGCCCGAACTCGCGTGGCGGCATCTGCGGCTCTTCGAGCATGAGGTGCTCCCGGGATTGCATCGATGAAGAACGCGCCGGTTGCCGCCCCCGCTCGCCCGCAAGCCGGTTTCCCGCGGCGTGGCAAAACGTGGACAATCGGACCGCTGCGGGACAGTACCGCACCAACCGGCGGTGACAGGATGGCAACAGCACGGAATCTGGAGCACGGGGTGCAATATGTCGGGCAAACGAAAGCCGAGCGCCTGTCGCCGTTGCTTGCCGCGCGGCATATGCCTCTCGAGCGCTTCTGCGAACTGCTGGAACTCGTCTACCAGGGACCGCTCGAGACGATCCCCTGCAGCAGCGCCATGTTGCAGCTGCGCGGCTGGCTGCAAGCCAATGAAGCCGTGCTCATCCTGCGCCCGCCCGGGACCAACGCGATGGCGCTCATCATGCGCGACGGCGATCAGGATGCGCAGCTTTACAACTACATCTACACGCCATTTCCGATCCTTTCCCTCGATCCGTTCATCGGGCTGCCGCCGGATCGGGCAGTGACGCTCGACGAGATCGTCGATCCGGAGCAATACGTCAAGGGAGAATTCTTCCGCCAGTACGTCGCACCCAGGCATGTGCGCTACGTCCTCGGGGCCGACATCCACGGGGAGGAGGGCCGGGAATTTCGGCTGCGCTTCACGCGCCCGCCGGAGGCGCAGGATTTTTCCGCGAGCGACAAGGCTCTCGTCGATGCGCTCATCCCGCACTTCAAGGGCGCTCTCAATCTCCACACCCGCCTCGGGCAGATGGAGACGGAAATGAAGCTCTATGCGAACGTGATGAGCAGCATGCTGGTGGGCTCGGTGATACTCGATGGAGCCGGGGCACTGCTGCGCACCAACAGCGTCGCGCAGGCCATCCTGGCGGAACGCGATGGGCTCACTCTTGGCGTGGGGGGGCTCTCGGCCGAGTACCGGGGAGAGCACCGGGAGTTGCAGCGCCTGATCCGCCACACTCTCGAGATGCCGCCCGGGCAGCTGGCGGTCGCCGAGGCGATCTCGATCACACGCCCCTCGGGGCGCGCGAGCCTGAGCCTCCTGATCCGCCCGATCCCGCTCTCGGAGTGCTCGGATGGCCCCAATCGGCCGACCGTGGCGGTCTTCATCCGGGATCCGGAGAGAAACCTCTCGCCCTCTCTCGAACTCGTGCAGCGACTCTTTCACTTCACCCCTGCCGAGGCGAAGCTCGCGCTGCTACTCGCCGATGGGCTCTCGCTCGATGAGGCAGCGGGTGAAATGGTGATCCGCAAGAACACCGCACGGGCGCATCTGCGCGCGATTTTTTCGAAGACTGGTGTCAAGCGGCAGATCACCCTCGTGCGGCTGCTCCTGAATAGCGTCGCCTCGATCAGCTGAAGCTCACTTCGGCTACGCGCCGGTTCCATGATGCAGATCGGGTACGCATTGTTGCCCTGGAACGACAGTGTGTCGCATTTTTGACGATTGTCATGAGCCACGCCTGATTTTTAGACTCCATCTGATTCGCCCATCTGTATTCGCCGGAGGTAAACGAGATGGAAATGAGCGACATGGTGATCGTCAGCGTCGATGACCACATCATCGAACCGCCAACGATGTGGGATCGGCACCTGCCTGCGAAGTACCGCAGCATCAAGCCGCAGTGGAAGGAGCGCGCCGACGGCTCGCAGTACTGGGTGATGGAAGGGCGCATCCTGCAGAACTTCGGGCTGTGTGCCGCCGCAGGAAGGGTGCGGGAGGAACTCGGCTCGGAGTCCGAAAGGCTCGACCAGATGCGCGCCGGCTGCTGGGACATCAAGGCCCGCATCGAGGACATGAACGCCAACGGCATCGTCGCATCGGTCAACTTTCCGACCTATGTTGATCTCGACGGCTCGTTCTTCCAGTCCTTGCCCAACCAGGAGAACGCGCTGATCCTGCTGCGCGCCTACAACGACTGGCATATCGATGAGTGGTGCGGCAGCTACCCGGGGCGCAATATCCCGATGGCGATCATTCCGTTCTGGAATATCGGGGCCGCCGTGGAGGAGATCAAACGCGTCGCGGCCAAGGGTTGTCGCGCGATCAGCATGTGCGATAACCCTTCGCTGAAGGGTTGCCCCAGCATTCACAACGCGCATTGGGAGCCGCTGTGGCGTGTCTGTGCCGAGTACGAAATCGTCATCAACCTGCACATCGCTTCCGGCGCGCGGGCGCCGCACGCCTCGATGGAATCGCCGATCGACTGCTGGATCATCAGCATGCCGATGGCAATCGCAAATTCCGCCGCTGACTGGCTGTTCCTGAGCGCGCTCGACCGCTACCCGAACCTCAAGATCAGTCTCGCCGAGGCGGGTATCGGCTGGATACCGGCCCTGATCGAGCGCGCCGACTTCGTCTATGGCCATCACCGTGCCTGGACGCATGCGAATTTCGGCGCCGGGCGGTTGCCGAGCGACCGTTTCCGCGAGCACTTCCTGACCTGCTTCATCGAAGACCACTTCGGCCTGCGCAACGTCGATGCCATCGGTGAGAAGAACATCGCCTACGAATGCGACTATCCGCACTCCGATTCGGTGTGGCCGCATACGCCGGAGCGCCTGTACGAGGGCGTGAAGCATCTGCCGGATGCCACCATCGACCGCATCACGCACGCAAATGCGCTCGAGGTGTTCAAGTTCGACGCCATTGGCATGCTCGGCGGGCGCAAGCACTGCACGGTGGGCGCGCTGCGCGCGCAGGCGAAGCACGTGAGCACCACGCCGGTGTCCTTTGGTGGCGTGCATCCTCTGCCGCCCGGCGCCACGCCGCGTCCCGTGACCTCCGGGGATGTAGCAAAGGTGGTCGAGGCGCTCAACCGGTCGGCAGCCTGAGACAGCGGTCTTCGCGCGCTCATGAACAAGCCGCTCGCGGGAATCAGGGTTGTCGAGGTGTCGATGTGGGCCTTTGTGCCCGCCGCAGGCGCAGTGCTCGCCGACATGGGCGCAGAGGTCGTGAAGATCGAGCCGCCTGCGGGCGACCCGATGCGCTGGCTCACGTACTCAGGCATCGCGCCCGGCGCCTACGGTTTCACGTTCCTGTGGGAGATCTTCAACCGCGGCAAGCGCAGCATCACCGTGGACCTCAACGTGGAGGGCGCCACGGAACTGTTGCATCGGCTGCTTGAGGACGCCGACGTTTTCCTGGTGAGCCTGCTGCCGTCTGCCCGCCGCAAGCTCAAGATCGACATCGAGGACGTGAGGAGTCGTCACCCCAGGCTCATCTACGCGGTCGGCAGCGGCCAGGGTGCCTTCGGGCCCGAGGCGGACAAGGGCGGCTACGACTCGCTGTCGTTCTGGGCACGTGGCGGGGTGGCCTCGGCGGTCACACCGGACGGCTCGCCCTACGTGCTGCAGCAGCCAGGCGGTGCCTTCGGCGACAGCATCAGCGGCGCGATTCTGGCGGGTGGTATCGCCGCTGCACTCGCGCAGCGTGCAACGACCGGCAAGGTGTCGGTGGTGGATGCGTCACTCCTCGGCACCTCCATGTGGGTGATGCAGACTGGCATCATCGGAGCCACGCTCGCCGGCGTGAACGAATTGCCGAAACTGAGTCGCGACGTAGTGCCCAATCCCCTGGTGAACAGCTATCGCACTTCCGACGGCCGCTTCATCGCACTCTGCATGCTGCAGGGTCAGCGCTACTGGCCCGGGTTTTGCGAGGCGGTGGAGCGCCCGGAGCTGATCGATGATCCGCGTTTCGACAGCGATGAGCACCGCTCGGCCAATCTCAAGGCCTGCGTGGCGACTCTCGATGACATCTTTGCCACCCGCACGCTCGCGGAGTGGCAGGCGATCCTCGTCCGGCAGGAAGGGCAGTGGAACATCGTGCAGCAGGCCGGCGAGTTGGCGCGAGACGCGCAGGCGGTCGCCAATCGCTTCATCCAGGAAGTGGATTATGGTGACGGCCGCGCGCTCAAGATGGTCAGCACGCCGTTGCAGTTCGACCGCCAAGCCCTCGACGCCCGGCCGGCGCCGGAGCTGGGTGCCCACAACGACGAAGTTCTGGCGGAGCTCGGCTACACCGATGAGCAGATCATCGATCTCAGGGTGGCGGGCGTCGTCTTCTGATCGTCCGGCGCCGGTTAGTCCGATCAGACGATTCCCCGCCCGAATCCGCTCATAAGAATCCGGGGCATGCACTTCGAGCCCAGTCCCGGTGATGCGGTCTTTCGCGCTGAAGTGCGCCAATTCATCCGGGACCATCTGCCTGGCGAGATAGCTCGTCGAAGCTACATCTGCTCGCAGCCGCCGGACATCGTGGACTATCGTCGCTGGCAGCGCATTCTCCACGACCGGGGCTGGGGGGCGCCGCACTGGCCGGTCGAGCACGGCGGCACAGGCTGGACGGCGATGCAGCAGCACCTCTTCATGGAGGAGGTCTACCGCGCCGATGCCATCGACTATGGCTGGCAGGGCACGCACATGATCGGCCCTGTGCTGATCGCGTTTGGCTCGGAGGCGCAGAAGCGGCGCTTCCTGCCGCCCATGCTGCGGGGCGAGGAAATCTGGTGCCAGGGATTCTCCGAGCCCAATGCCGGCTCGGATCTGGCGAGCCTGCGCACGCGCGCCGAGCTCGAGGGCGATGAATGGGTGATCCACGGACAGAAGATCTGGACCAGCGATGCCAGCGAGGCGGACTGGGGATTTTTTCTGGTCCGCACCGATCCGGCCGCAAAACCCCAACGCGGTATCTCACTGCTACTCGTGCCCATGAACGCTGCGGGCATCCGCATCCGCCCGATCGAAGTACTGAACGGCGGGCGCGATCTCAACGAAGTGTTTCTGGACGGCGTGCGCGTACCGCGCGACCACCTGGTCGGCGAGGCGGGACAGGGCTGGACCTACGCAAAGTATCTGCTCGAGAAGGAGCGCACCGCGAGCGCCTACCTGTATCGCAACAAGCGCGAACTGGAGAAGGCGAAGGAGATAGCCCGCGGCGAGCACGCCGGCGGCGTGCGGCTCATCGATACGCCGGAATTCGCCCGCAAGATTGCCCGTGTCGAAGCGGATCTGCTCGCCCTCGAGTGGTCGGTGCTGCGCATCCTGGCCGGCGAGAAGAACCTGCACGACGCGCAGGCCATCGTATCGGCGCTCAAGATCCGTGGTTCGGAGATGCAGCAGCGCGTCGCAGAGTTGCAGATCGATGCGCTGGGTCCGCGTGCCCTGCGGGTTTTCCGCCAAGGCGACTGCAGCGCCGAGGTGATCGATGGCACGCCGCTCTGGCCGGCCTACATACCGGGGCGTCTGGGCCAGTTCCTGTATGCGCGGGCCGCCACGCTCTACGGGGGCACGCGCGAGGTGCAAAAGAACATCATCGCCCGGCGTGCTTTCGGGCTGTGAGCGCCGGGATGGATTTCAATCTCACCGACGAGCAGCAGATGTTGCGCGACGGCGCGCGGCGTTTCTTTCGCGAGCACTACGGTTTCGAGCAGCGCCGCGCGCTGCTGGCAAGCGAGTCAGGATTTTCCGCCGAGTGTTGGGCCCGCTATGCCGAACTCGGCTGGCTCGCGCTCGGCCAGCCGGAGGAGAGCGGTGGCTGGGCCTGCTCCTTCGTCGAGACGGCAATCCTGCTGGAGGAGTTCGGTCGTGCGCTCGCGCTCGAGCCCTATCTTTCCTCCGCCGTGCTGTGCGGGCACATCCTCGGACGCTGCAGCGATGCCAGAGCGGGCGGCGCGGCGCTGCAGGAAATGATGAAAGGCCGTACGCGCCTCGCACTTGCCCACGAGGAGCCTGGTGACCGCTACGATGCCGATTTTCCAGGGCTCGTCGCCACGCGTCGCGGCGACGGCTTCCTGTTGCAGGGCACGAAGAGCTGCGTGCTCGATGCGCCGGCGGCCGATCGCCTGATTGTCTCGGCGCAGCCCGGGGGCGAGAACGGTCTCGCGCTCTTCCTGGTCGATGCGGCCACCCCTGGTCTGCGGATGAACGCCTACCCTCTGGTGGACGGCACGAGGGCGGCGGACATCGTGCTCGATGGCGTACGGGTGCCGGCCGCGTGCCTGCTCGCAGGCGGTGCTGCGGCTCGCGATCTCCTGCATGAGGCCCTCGATCGCGCCACGCTTGCGCGAGTCGCGATGGCGCTCGGTGCCATGGAGAGCGTGCTGCAGTTGACGGCGGACTACCTGAAGACGCGCGTGCAATTCGGCCAGCCGATCGGGCGTTTCCAGGCCCTGCAGCACCGTCTCGCGGAAATGTTCGTGGAGGTGCAGGAGACACGCTCGATCCTCTGCTGCGGCCTTGCACAGATGGGTGGACCGGCGGCACAGCGCAGCGCCATGGTTTCTGCCGCCAAGGTCGTCGCGGTGAATGCCGCGAGAATCGTCGGCGGGCAGGCGATCCAGCTGCACGGCAGCATCGCGATGACGGCCGAATACGCAGCCGGCCACTACTATGAACATCTGCTCGCCTTCGAGAAAATCCACGGCGATGCGGACTGGCATCTCGATCGCTTCGCGCGCTTGCGGGGGACCCATGCAGCTGTCGTGCACGCCTGAAGAAACGCAGTTCCGCGAGGAAGTCCGTGCCTGGCTGCGTGCGAACGTGCCGCGCAGCAAGCGCCCCCGCACAGGACTCGCGCTGCGCGACTACGACCTCGCATGGCAACGCTGCCAGTACGAAGGCGGCTGGGCCGGCATCTCCTGGCCCCGGGAATACGGCGGGCGGGGGCTGTCGCTTACGCAGCAGGTGATCTGGTACGAGGAGTGCGCGGCGGCCCACGCACCCGTCGGCGGCTCGACTTTCGTCGGGCTCTCACACGCGGGACCGACCCTGATCGTGCGCGGCACCGAAGAACAGAAGCGCTTCCATCTGCCGAAGATCCTGCAGGGCGAGGCTGTCTGGTGCCAAGGCTTCTCCGAGCCAAATGCCGGCTCGGACCTTGCGAGCCTGAAGACCAGGGCCCATGTCGAGGGCGAGCATCTGGTCGTCAACGGCTCGAAGATCTGGACCTCCTACGCCGCGCTCGCCGACTGGCAGGAACTGCTGGTGCGCACGGACCCGGGCGCGCAGCGTCACAGGGGCCTCACCTGGGTGATCTGCGACATGCATGCTCCAGGCATCACCATAAGAAGGATTCCGACCTTGTCGGGCACCGGCAACTTGTGTCAGGTGTTCTACGACGAGGTACGTCTGCCGCTCGCCAACGTGGTGGGTGAAGTGAACGGTGGCTGGGATGTGTCCATGACCACGCTCGGCTTCGAGCGCGGCACAGCCTTCATCGCGCACCAGATCCATCTCGCTGCGATGCTGGAGAAGCTCTACGTGATGGCCCACGATCTCCGCGGGCCGGACGGCCGCCTGCCTGCGATCGAGGATGGCGCGGTGGCCGATCAGCTGCTGAAATTGCGGGCGGAGGTGGCGGCGCTGCGCGCCATGACCTATCTCAGCGTCTCGCGCGGCGCGCGCCAGGTGGTGCCCGGTCCCGAGGGCAACATCATCGCGCTCTGCTACGCCGAGCTCTCGAAGCGCGTCTACGCTTTCGCCGTGGAACTGTTGGGCAACGAGGCCCTGGAAATGCACGACGAGAACCCCGACTGGCTCACCGACTATCTGGATGCATTCAAGAACACCATTGCGGGCGGCACTTCAGAGATCCGGCGCAACGTGATCGGCGAGCGGCTCCTCGGGCTGCCGCGCGGCGGACGCTGAGCACGGTGCAATCATGATCGATCTCCTACCCTCCGAAGTAGAGCAGCAGATCATCGACGGTGTTGCCGGCTTCCTCGCAGAGGAGCTGCCCCTGGCGCGGCTGCGTCCGGGTCCCGATGGTGAGCGTTCGGCCGACATCGGCATCTCCGCGGAGCAGTGGCATGAAATCGCCGGCCTGGGATGGTTCGGTCTAGGCATCCCCGAGGAGCGGGGTGGCGCGGGCTTCACGGTCGTCGCTGAAATGCTCGTGGTGCGCGAAGTCGGTCGCTACGCCGTTTCGCCTTCAATCTCCGCGACGATCGCGGCCGCATGCCTGGCCGCGCGCGCCGACAGCGAACTCCTCGCGGGTCTCCTGGCTGGGGAGCGGCGCGTCGCTTTCGCCAGTCGCCTGTGCGCCGGGAGCGACGAATACCATCTGGTCGATGCGCGCGGTGCCGACCACTTGCTGGTGGTGGATGGCATGCAGGCGCAGCTCTACGGCGCTGCCGCCTTCGGCGAAGTGAGGCCCGTGATTTCGCTGGACGATGCCGTGACCCTCGAGCGTGCGCGCCTCACTGCGGGCGCCCGGCCGCTGCTGCAGGAGGCCGACAGCGACATCGGGCATCGAGCTTCGCTGCACAACTCTGCGCAGCTGCTCGGTGTAGCGGAGGGCGCGCTGACGCTGTCGGTGGAGTACGCGAAGGTGCGCGAGCAGTTCGGACAGGCCATCGGCTCCTTTCAGACGATCAAGCATCGCTGCGCCGACATGGCGGTGATGGCGGAGGCGGCCTATGCCCAGGCCTTCTTCGCCGGGCTATCGCAGGCGGGCGGCCAGCGCGATGCGGCCTACCAGATCGCGGCAGCCAAGGTGATTTGCGCCGAGGCCGCACTCGCCAACGCCCGCTCTGGCATCCAGATCCACGGCGGCATCGGCTTCACGGCCGAGTGCGACGCCCACGTCTTCCTGAAGCGTGCGCATTTGCTCGGCCAGATGGGAGGGGAACGACGCTGGGTCCGTGAGACCCTTCTGTCAAAGACGGGGGTGGTTGCGTGAGTGCAAGCGTCGGTGTCCCGCGTTACGTGGAGGTGGTCGCCGCGCTGCCCACCAATGCCAGAGGCTGAGTCATCATTGTTCGGACGAGGCCGCGAGCCTCGGAGATCATGGCGACGTCCAGGTTGGCGGCTCTGCCGCAGTCGATGGCGAGCTGGAGGTCCTTCTCGCCGATCCCTGCCTGGCTGGCAAGGAACTGATCCCGGGCCGGGTCAGTACCGGGCGGAGACTCATGTTTTCCGTCAAACAAGGTCGCGACCGTCGGTGTCAGATTGCCGTTCGCCGCCAGAACGCCACGAAGTTTTTCGTAGGGTACACCGTAGTGGGCCGCGAGCAGGGTGGCCTGCGCGCCGACGACCAGATGTGTCCAGGTAACGAGATTGTTGGCGATCTTGGCTGCCATGCCGGCGCCCAACGGGCCCATGTGATCGAGATCTGTCGAAAAGGCCCCAACGACGGCCCGTGCCCGGTCCACGTCACCAGACTCGCCCCCCAACATTGTGAATACGAAGGCTTCGTCATCTGTGCGGCGGGTGCGCGAGACCGGCGCATCGACGAGAGCGATCCCCCGCGACTTGAGCGCCGCCTGCAGCCGATACAGGGTGTCGATCCCGATGGTGCTGTGAATCAGCACCAGCGCTCCCGGCGCGAGCGACTCGACGAGACCGGCCCCGCCGAGCACGACTTCGATGACCTGCTCATCGTCCCTGACACATACGCAGGCGACTTCTGCCCCCTTCGCGGCGTCGGCCGGCGAGCTGGCTACTCTCGCAATTGCACGTAACGCATCGCACGCGGCCGGGACAGCGTCACAGACGGCGAGCTCGTGCCCGTTGCGGGCGATCAGGCGGGCCTGCGGAGCACCCATGCTCCCCAATCCGACGAACGCAACTCTCATCGTGTGCTCCCGCATCAAGGCTCGGCGCCACCCGCTGCGGCGATCGCTTCCTCGGTCACGCGCAGCAGACTGCTCACCCTTGGATAGCCCGCATACTGCGCGAGATGAATCAGTGTCTCGCGCGCCTGCTCGGCCGTGAGCTCGCCATTGGCGAGCGCGGCGCGCACCTGGATGCCCCAGGTGGTCTGCTCGCCGAGTGCGGCGATAACGCCCATCGTGAGCAGGCGCCGGTCGCGGACCGACAGCGCCTCGCGCGTCCACACCTCTGCGAAGAGTTGCTCGAGCATCAGATCGCCGAAGGCGCTCTGGCCTGCGACGGGCGCGGGTACGACGTCCGCGTACACTTTCCGCATCATTGCCGCACCCCTGGTTCGTCGATCAGAGCCGCTCATTGCCTCGCTCCTTCCATCACCGGGTCGGGTAACACGTTTGCCGTCTCCGGGCCGGCGCGCGTCGTCCGGTTGCGATAGGCGTGAGGTGCCACGCCGAATGTCTTACGGAAGCTCCGCGAGAAGTATTGCGGATCCGGATAGCCCACGGTGACAGAAATCTGCTTGATCGTCAGCGCAGTCGTATCGAGCAGCCGGCAGGCCTGCTGCAGGCGCATCCGGGTGAAGTACTGCATGGGTGCGAGACCGGTCCGCCTCTTGAAGGTCCGCGCAAAGTGATAGGGCGACAGGTTGGAGGCTCGCGCGATTTCCTCCAGCCGCAAGGGGTCACAGAGTCGCTGTGCCATGAGTCCGCGAATCCGGCCGAGATCGATGCGGTTCTTCTTCCCGTTCGTCTTGCGCGACACGAGCACCGGGATACTGGTCAGCAGCACCTTCAGCAGATTGGCGCCGTTGATGAACCTGTCGACGTTGAAGCTCGCGAGCTGCAAATCGTGCAGCCCGCAGAGTGATTCGAACTGGGCGATCAGCTCGGGGTGCAGACCCACGGACACCACGTTGTCGGAGAGATCGATGAACTGTGTGTACGCTGCGCTCAGGTTTCCGGAGAACGCCACCCAATAGAAGCTCAGGAGTGTTTCATCTGACGCCGCCGCAAGCGCGGACGTGCCCGGCGGATTGATCGCAATGTCTCCGGGGGACAGCAGCCGATCGGCGGCGGCGGAGCGCAGTCGCATCTTTCCGCGGATGCAGTAATACACCACGTGACACGGTTGCATGAAGGGGTCGTGTCCTGGATCGCGTGAGTAGTGCCCGGCCGCACGAGTATGGAGATCGGCTCCCAAAGGATGGTCGTGCAGCGCCCGGCGCAACCCGGTCGGCAGGATAAAGCGCGAGCATCCGTTCGGTATCGGGTACTGCTGAAGCGGGTAACCGCGGCTCCCGCCGCCCTCATCTTCGGGCAAGTCGGCATACGTCTGGGCAAGAATGTCCATACAGTGCGCAATCCGTTGGGACTCTGAAAAATCCTGCGCGGGCTAGCATCGGCGGGCAATTTCAGCTCGCGCTCCGGTGAATCGTGCAACGGGCGGGAAGGCCCCGCCTAGTCTGGTCAGACGATGCCGCAGGAGAAACCGGCTCGCCAGCCTCGTCTGTGCCACAGGCATCGATGTGCATCGAGGCATTTTCGGGTGCGGACACACTCGTACAACCTGAAGGGGACATCATCAATGAGTAATCCGCGCCATGCCGTTCACGGACTGCGTTTCTCGCTGCTGGCCGTCCCGGCGTTGATGGTGGCTTCGCTGTTGGTGCAGGCGCAGACGGCCGATCAGACCTCCAGACTCGAAGAGGTCGTGGTGACCGCCCAGAAGCGCGAACAGAACATCCAGGACGTTCCGGTCTCGATCAGCGCGCTGAGCGCCGATACCCTCGCCGCCAATCGCATCGAAACCGTGAATGATCTCAGCGGCGTCACGCCGAACCTCACCATTCGTCCGGGCGCGGGCGGAGGCCGAAACCCGCAATATTCGATGCGTGGCATCTACACCTATGGCAGCGGCCTGGGAACAGACAAGGGCGTTTCTCTCTACATTGACGGCGTGTACGTCCAGGCCGCAACGGGCTCGATCTTCGAGTTCGCGGACATCGAACAGATCGAAGTCCTGCGCGGGCCGCAGGGAACGCTGTTCGGGCGCAACTCTACCGGAGGCGCCGTCAGTATCCGAACGCGCAGGCCGACCGGCGAGTTCGGGATCCGGCAGGAGCTGACCGCGGGCAACTACAGCCAGTTCCGTTCGAAGACCCGGATCGACTTGCCTCGTGTCGGCCCTCTGAGTCTGTCGCTTTCGTATCTGCATTCCGGGCGTGATGGGGATACCCGCAATCTGGGGGCCGGAACCGTGTGGAATCACGGGCCGGCGAGCGGCGGCGTCTACGGTCTCCTCAGATCGCCGGAGCGGCTGGGCGACGAGAAGGTCGACGGCGTCTTCGTCGCCGCAGACTTCGACTTCCATCCGGATATCGACCTGTCCTACAAGTTCGATCTTTCCGACACGGATTTCACGCCTCCTGCGACAGGGGTCGCCTATCTCGCGACGCCGGCTGCAGCGGCACTCGGCGGGACGCCTCCTTCGAGTACTCCGTACATGTTCTACCTCGCAAGCCCAAACGCGATGACGCCCGTCGCGACGAAGCGGCCGGATGCGGTGAACAATTGGTTCAACAGTGACGGCAGTACCGAGACCTACGGCCACAACCTGACGGCCACTTGGCAGATAAACGACTGGGCAACGCTCAAGAACATACTCGCCTATCGCAGCATGAGCCTGTACACCAATTCCCAGCTCGACGGTCTCGGTGGCCTGATCGTGCCGACTTCCCGAGTGCCATTCCTGTTCGTAGCCAACAATGTCGGACTGTCCGAGAAGCAGTGGAGCGATGAACTGCAGCTCAACCTGACCCGGGACCGGTTCAATCTCACTGCCGGGGTCATTCACTTCCAGAACGACCAGGAAACCAGTGGCATCGCCGGTGAGTTCAATTCCCTGCAGGGTGCGGCGATGGTGGGGCAGGGTACGTCCTCGCCGGGTCCCTTCGTGGTGCCTGCGAATACCGGATATGTTCGCCCGCGCGTGAAGGCGAAGTCCGACGCCTTCTACATCCAGCCGGAGATTCATCTCAACGACCAGTTCGATTTCGTGGTCGGCTATCGAATCACGAAGGACAAGAAGGACGGTACGGAGATCGTCCCCGGCTCGGTTCAGCCCTACGCTCCCTCGCTGGGCCGCTCCTCGCCCATCCGCTACGATGACGAGAGGGGCACCTATCTCGTCGGACTCAATTACAAGCCGACGGCGAACCTGCTCGCTTACCTCAAGTACGCAACGGGCTACATCTCTGGTGGACAGCTCGCCACGATCGTATTCGCCCCCGAGACGGCCAGGTCTTACGAGGCGGGCGTCAAGACCGAACTCCTCGACCATCGACTCCGCAGCAATCTCGCCGTCTATCACGTGGAATATGGCTCGATTCAACAGACCGCCCTGGGAGCGCAGACCGGTATCCCGTCGTCGATCCCGTTCGGGCAGGCGATCATTCCGAGCGCCGACGCGACGGCCTATGGATTCGAGTGGGAGAACACCCTTGTGCCGATCGATCGGTTGATGCTCGGCGTCAACGTGGGCTACACGCACTTCGAGTTCGACGATGACACGGTGTTCCCGGGCTATCGCATCACGCATGGCGTGCCTGGATTCCAGGAGTTCAATCGCCCGGAGTGGACCGGCAGCCTCTTCGCGCAATACAACGGCCCGCGCGTCTTTTCCGACGCTCATCTGTCGGCTCGGGTCGACGGGCAATTCAGGAGCCGGTATCTGATGACGTCCGATACTTCGCCTGGCTCCGGACTGACCGCGCAGGAGGATCCTCTCTTGCGGGACTCGGCGACGGCGCCCGATCAGTGGCTCGTGAATGCGCGGTTCGCCTTGAATGGCCTCAGGATCGGAGGCGCCACAGTGGAACTCTCGCTTTGGGGCAGGAACGTCTTCGACAACAGGAACATCATCCAGTACGCGGGTCTGGGTTTCGCGGGGGCAGTCATCTACGAGCGGGCGCGCACTTACGGCGTCGATCTGAGCATCGAATTCTGATCGGCGCCGCGGTTGGCCGCGGTGGCGGCGCGAGAATCGCGATCATGAAGATCTGGGCCACAGCCGACTTCCGCATGCCCTATCGGCAGGTAGGCGGGTACGCCCGGCGCGCCGAAGCCCTGGGCTTTGACGGCATCAAGGTCGCGGATCAGGTTTCCGACGGCTTCCTGAACGCTGCCGCGGCGCTCGGCGCTACAAGCCGCATCGCGGTCTGCGCGCCAGCGCTGGTCGCTTTCGCCCGCAGCCCCATGATCGTGGCCATCGCGGCCTGGGATCTGCGCGGTGCCTTCGGTGAGCGCTTCGAACTCGGTCTCGGTCCCCAGGTTCGCGGCAATATCATCCGCCGCTACAGCGGACACTGGGTTCCGCCCGCGCCGCGCATGCGGGAGTACGTGAATTCGCTGCGTGTGATCTTCGACTGCTGGCAGAACGGCACGCCGCTGCATTTCGAAGGCCAGCATTACAGCTTCACGCGGATGCAGGAGTTCATCAAGCCGCAACCCATCGAACACCCGGACATGCCGATCATCGTGGCCGGAATCGGTCCCCTCATGACCGCCGTGGCAGGCGAGGTGGGCGACGCACTCGCGACCCACCCGACCAACGTGGCGCCGCGCTTCATCCGCGATCGCGTGCTGCCGAACCTCGCGCGCGGGGCGGCGCGAGCCGGTCGCTCGCTCAGCGACGTCGAGCTGCGCATCAATTGCCTGTCGGCGACCGGCGTGGACGAGCAGGCGGTCCGGCGGAGTCGCGAGCAGTTGCGGGCAACCATGGCGATGCTGTTCTCGACGCCGAGCTATTGGCCCATTCTCGAGTTGTATGGCTGGCAGGATCGCGGGGCGCACCTCAACCGCCTTGTCCGCGAAGGTCGCTGGCAGGATCTACCTCCCGCGGTGACCGACGAGATGCTCGATGTGCTGATTCCGACTGCGCCCTATGGCGAGATCGCGGATGTTCTGCGTGAGCGCTACGCAGGCCTCGCCGACAACGTCTCCTTCGCGCTGCCCGATGATCCTGCGCTGGACGCAGAGGTCGCCCGCGTGATCGAACGGCTGCACGGGTGACTCGATGACCACCGGGTCGCCGGAACGGGCTCCGCTTCGCCACGGCGCGCTCGCGGGCTTGCGAGTCATCGAGCTGGCGCAGGGCATTGCCGGACCGTATTGCGGCAGGATCTTCGCCGACCACGGGGCTACCGTCGTCAAGGTGGAGCCGCGCAGCACGGGCGACACGACGCGCAGCTGGGGTCCATTTCCGGGCGACCGACGCGACCTCGAGAAGAGCGGAACCTTTTTCTTTCTCAATACGGACAAGCGCAGTATCGCGCTCGATGTGGACGTCGCAGATGACCGGCAGCGGTTGCTCGATCTGCTGCGCGAGGCCGACGTGCTGATCGACGATTCGAGCCCGCGGCAGTTGCAGGAGCGAGGGCTCGACTACGCCACGCTGGCCCGGCTCAATCCGAAGCTCGTGATGATCTCCTGCACGCCTTTCGGCCAGACGGGTCCGTACGCGGAGTGGAAAGGCTACGAGCTGAATGCCTACCATCTCTCGGCCACCGGCAGCCGCTACTGCGGGCTCCCTGATCGCGAACCCCTGGCGACGGGAACCTTTCTCGCGGATTTCTTCGGCGGCTTCACGGCCGCTGCCTGGGGCCTGGCCGCGGTGCTCGGCCGCGAGCAGGTCGGTGGCGGCCAGCACATCGACTGTGCATCGACGGAGGTTCTGGCGGCGCTCGTCGTCGGCTCCCTGAACGTCGGTGGGTACGTCCAGGATGGCGTTTACCATCGCCGAACCGGGCGCGGCATGGGGCTCGCCTGCCCGGCGCGGCTCTACCCTTGCAGAGACGGCTGGGTATTCATCATTGCACTCGAGACCCATCAATGGCTGGGACTCTGCCGGGCGATGGACAATCCCGAATGGGCCATGCCGGAGTTCCTCCACGAACTGAAGTCCCGCGGCGAGAACCGTGACCTGATCGACCCCATGATCGAAGAGTGGACGCTACAGCGCCCCAAGAACGAGATCATGGAGATCTGTCAGGCGCACGGATGTCCCGCGACCGCACTCTATGACATGGGGGATCTCGCGCGGTTGCCGCATCTGCACGAGCGCAACTACTGGCGGGATCTCGAGCATGCGGCACTCGGCCGCGTGCGCACACCGGGTCCGGCCATTCGGCTGCCAGACTGTGCGGGCGGACCGGAGGCGGGTGCACCGCTGCTGGGCGAGCACGGCCCGGAGATCCTCGCGGCGCGCAGGCCGGCGCGCTTGGCCGAGTCCTCTGGTGCCCTCGGGGAGGCCGTGGGCGCGGCACGGGACGCTGGCCTGCTGCCGCTGAGCGGCATGCGGGTTGCGAACTTCGGTTGGGGCCTGGTGGGTCCCATGGTAGGACAACTGTTGTCCTTCCTCGGCGCCGAGGTGTACAAGATCGAATCGAGCGCCCAGCTGGATTTTCAGCGCAAGGTGCCTCCCTTCTATCACGGCATTCCGCACCCGGACCGCAGCATCCAGAATCATGCCTGCTGGGCGGGAAATCGCAGCATCACCCTGAACCTGAAGCAGCCGGAAGCCCAGGAACTCGCTCTGCAGCTCGTGACGAAGTGCGACGTGGCGGTCGAAAACTTCAGCCCGGGCGTGATGCAGCGGATGAATCTCGCTTACGAGCGGCTGAAATCGGTGCGTCCGGGTCTGATCCTGCTGTCGATGCCGGCCGCGGGGCTGTCGGGCCCGTTGCACAAGCTACGGACCTACGGCAACAGCCTGGCGTGTCTCGCCGGTCTCGACTCCATCACCGGCTATCCGGAGCTCGCGAGGCCGCAGGGCATGGAGACCGCGCCGGCCGACATGCTCGGCGGCGTGGTCGGCGCGTTGGCCGTGATGTTGGCGGAGCACCATCGGCGGCGTACCGGCAGAGGCCAGCACATCGAGTGCGCGCAGCAGGAGGTGGTCATGCAGCTGATCGGGCCGGCGTTCATGGACTACGTACTGAACGGGCGGGTGGCGGGGCCGATCGGCAACCGGCATCCTCTGCGCGCCGCGGCGCCGCATGGCCTCTTCCGCTGCCGCGGCGAGGATCGCTGGCTCGCAATCGCAGTTGCCACGGACGCGGAATGGCGCAGCCTCGTGAGCGCCCTCGGCAGTCCCGAGTGGGCGCTCGCTCCTGCACTGGCCGACGCCTCCGGACGGCTGCGCGACATCGACGCGATACATGAGCGGCTGGCCGCATGGGTCAGCGGCGGCGATGACTACGAACTCGCGCGACACCTGCAGCGACACGGCGTCGCTGCAACGCCGATCCTGGACGTCGCGGATCTCCTGCACGACCCACACTACCGCGCGCGCGGTACGTTCATCGAGGTGATGCATCCGCTCGGGTTCGCGGAAACGATCTACGGGTCTTACGTGAAGTGCAGCCGCAGCGAGCCGCGCATCCAGCCGGGACCCGCGCGCGGCTGCGACAATGAGCACGTGTTCCGGGATCTGCTCGGGCTCTCGGCAGCGCGGTACCGCGAACTGATCGAGCGGGAGGTCATCTACTGAGTCATGCAGGCACTCGTGTTTCACGGATGGTGGATAGTCGGCGTAGCCATGCTGGCGCAGGCCGTGAGCGTGGGGCTCGCAATCTATTCCTATGGCCTGCTGGTGCTTCCCATCGGCAGCGAACTCGGCGCGAGCCGAATGGAAATGATGTGGGGCAAGACCGGTCTCTCGCTGATGACGATCGTGGTGTCGCCCATTCTCGGTGTACTGCTTGACCGTCACTCGACGCGCGCCCTGATGATTCTCGGCGTCCTGGCCTTGGGATCAGCTTTCGCGTTGATCTCCGTGTCGCGTAGTCCCTGGGAGTTTGCCTTCGCCTTTGCCGTGCTGCCCGCTGTGGCCATGGCATTCCTCGGCCCTCTCGGTACGAGCGTACTGGTCACGCGATGGTTCGCGGCCCAGCGCGGCCGCGCGTTGAGTCTCGTGGCTCTGGGCAGTTCCATCGGCGGGTTGCTGATCCCCTATCTTTTCCAGGCGCTGATCGATGCACGTGGTTGGCGCTCAGCCTGTCTGTGGATCGGCATCGCCGCCATCGCTCTCCTGGCGCCCGCTATCCTCGTGCTGGTGCGCAACCGGCCGGCGGACCTCGCTCTGCATCCGGACGGATCGGCGACGGCAAGCCCCTCCACCGTTCATGCCGCACCGACGCCTGTAGAGCATCTGCTCCGCAGCGGCCTGTTCTGGCGGATCGCAATCACCGTGGGCGCAGTGTTCGCCGCGAACGCTGCGCTGCTCGTAAACCTCGTGCCCTTTGCCCAGGGGCAGGGTATCGCTTCGAAGCAGGCGGCGCTCCTGGTCTCGGTGTTCGCGATCAGCGGCATCGGTGGCAAACTGCTGTTCGGTCTCATCGCCGATCGCGTCGATCTCAAGACTGCGCTGGTGGCGCTCATGGCCTTGCAGGCTCCACCCATGCTGGCAATGGGCACGACGAGCGCTTATCCGGTCATGGCGATCTCTGCTGCCGTTCTCGGGATGGCCTCGGGTGGTCTCATGCCAGGGTGGACTGCACTGCTGGCACGCATCTACGGGCCAATGCACTACGGTCGGGTCCTGGGCCGCATGCTGCCCATGGCGGGCATCCTGTCGACGCTGATCGTCCCGTTCGTGGGCTATCTGTTCGATCGCAGCGGTGACTATGTCACGGCCTTCATGTTTCTCGCAGTGCTCGTAATCCTGGCGACCGTGTTCCTGGCTCCGCTGCGCCACGTCGCGCGTTTCGCCAAAGGAGAGGTGGCCAGATGAAGCTGGGAATCGAAGGTCGCAGGGCGCTGATCGCCGGATCGAGCAGCGGCATCGGCGCCGGCATTGCCGCGATGCTTGCCGGCGAGGGCGTTGAGGTACTCGTGCATGGTCGCAACCTCGCGCACGCGGAGGTCGTGGTGGGGGAGATCCGCGCGCAGGGCGGCAAGGCGTCAATATTGACCGGGGCGCTGGACGTGCCAGGGGAAGTCGAGCGGCTCGCCCGCGATGCGCTCGCCATGGGTCCAATCGACATCCTCATCAACAGCGCCGGTGCGACGAGCTCAGCTCGCGGCTGGTTCGACGTGCCGATCGAGAGCTGGCAACAGCAGTTTCAGTTCTCGACTCTCTACGCTGTCCAGCTGATCCGCGCGCTGGTCCCCGCGATGCGCGAGCGCGGCTGGGGGCGCGTGCTCAATATCAGCAGCGGCGCTGCATTCAAGCCCATGGCATTTCATCCCGAGTATTCGGCGGCGAAGCTGGCGCTGCACACACTGGCGTGCTCGCTGTCGCGCGAGCTCGGTGATTGCGGCGTCACGGTCAATACCCTGATCTCCGGCCTCGTGATGACAGTGAACACCCAGGCGCTGATACGCGGCGCGGCCCAGGCGCACGGCTTCACCGAGACCGGGGAGGCGCTCGAGCGCCGGGTGCTGCGCGAGGTGTGGCACTCGACGATGCCCTTGGGGCGGGCGGGCAAGGTGGAAGAGCTGGCCGCTGCGGCCTGCTTCCTGGTATCGCAGCACGCGGCCTACATCACCGGCGCGTCGCTGCGCGTCGACGGTGGAGGCGCCGGCTACGTGACCTGATGGCGGCGCCAACGGGCTGCTGCTGTCAGCCAATCAGGGTCGAGTCGTCTGCCCCACGAAGAGATGGGCCCGCGCGACCGCAACAGGCGCGCTCTCGTCGCTCTGCCAGCAACCGACGCTGACCGCCGCCACCCGTCGACCGATGCGCTGGAAGCTGCAGCGCGCATGGAGGTCCTTCGGTCCGGCATGGCTCAAGTAGTCGATCGAGAAATCGATGAATCGGGGCGGGCGCTGCTCGCCGAGCTGAGCGAACGCGGCGACGAGCGCCGTGATCTGCATGAAGCTGCCGATGACTCCGCCATGGATGGCCGGCAGGCGCATGTTGCCGATCAGGCGCTGCTGGAATGGAAGTCGCAGCATGATGCCGCGATCGTCCGTGCACTGCTCGAGGCAGGCACCGATCTGCTGCGCATACGGCATGCGGGAGAGGGCCCGCGCAGCGCGCTCCGCGATCGCGGATGGGCCGCTCACGGGCGGGCGCCGCCTGGCGAGTGGGAAGTTCGCATGAAGGCCCCGTTTGCGCTCGCCACCGGCCGCTCGTGCCGTCCCGAGTGCAATTCGCACCGGACGAAGATGACTGAACGGGTCACTCGATAGCACGCGGCTTCGGCCACCAGATCGTGTTTCAGGGGAGCCGGCGCAAGGTAATCGATGCGCAGATCCAGCGTGGACATGGGTTCGGGGCGCTCGAGACTGCGACCGGCAGCAAGCCCGCAAGCAGTGTCGGCGAGGCTAAACAGGACGCCGGGAAAGAAGAATCGCTCGTCCGGATCTGCAGCCAGCATCGGTTGAGCGACAATGCGCATGCGGATCTTTCCCGGGGGCGAAGCAAGGTCGACTTTCATGCCGACGTCGATCGTGTGAGGCATGTGCTGCTCGATGATGCGAGCGAGATTTTCAAGTGAGAGCTGACTCATGGTTCACGTCCCTCTGCCGCGCCATAGACCATGTGGACGACGCCGCGTTTGAGCGCCCGTCCATAATTCAGGCTGCTGTCGTGTGAGGTTGAAGACATGATTGATACCGCTCTGCACATCGTGACCGAGAAACGTGAGGGCGTGCTACGCGTGGAGATTCATCGCCCGGAGAAGAAGAATGCCCTGACCGCCGCGATGTATGGGCAGTTGGCCGATGTATTCCAGCAGGCCGCCGGGGATAGTGACATCCGCGTGCTGCTGCTCCATGGGCAGCCTGGCGCATTCACGGCAGGCAACGATCTGGGGGAATTCCTGAATGATCCGCCGATGAACGAAGATGCGCCGGTCTTCCGTTTCCTTACGGCCTTCCGGGACTTTCCGAAGCCCTTTCTCGCCGCGGTGACCGGGGCGGCCGTCGGCGTTGGCACGACAATGCTGCTCCATTGCGACATGGTGTTCGCGGGCGAGGGAGCAAAGTTCCAGCTGCCCTTCGTCAGCCTTGGTCTGTGTCCTGAAGCAGCTTCCAGTCTGTTGCTCCCGGCCTTGATCGGCCACGCGCGGGCGGCGGAGATCATCCTGCTGGGCGAACCCTTCGGCGCCGGGCAAGCGCGCGAGATGGGCCTCGTCAATGCGGTGCTGCCCGACGCCGAGGTGCTCGATCATGCGCTCGTCCGGGCTCGCAGGCTCGCGGCGCAGCCCCCGGCGGCGGTGCGGCTGGCGAAGCAGCTGCTGAAGCGACCGCAGGCGGCGCTGGTCAGGGAAACCATGGCGGAGGAAGATCGGCAGTTCAAGGCGCGTCTCACTTCGCCGGAGGCGAGGGAAGCCTTCGGCGCGTTCCTCGAGAAGCGCAAGCCCGACTTCTCGCGCTTCTCGTGAGCCCCGCATCGGGCTGGCCCGGTCATCGTGCGTCGGGCTTTGCCATGCGCGCCAGGATGCGGCGAGCACGTTCCATGACCGGCCGGTCGATCATCTCGCCATCGAGCGAGCGAGCCGCGCCGGTATCGGCCGTCGCGATGACTCGCTGGGCCCAGGAGACTGCCGCCTCGTCGGGCCGAAAGGCATGACTGATGGGTGCGATCTGGCGTGGGTGGATCGCGAGCTTGCCGCCAAAGCCCAGATCGGCAGCGCGGCGCGCATCGTGCGCAACGGCAACCGGATCATCGATTGCCGTGGTGACGCCATCGAGTGGTGCCGCTAGTCCGGCAAGCCGTGAGCGCAGCACGAGTTCCGCGCGCGCCGGCAGCAGTGGTTCCCAGGCGTGCGCACAACCGAGGTCGAGTGCGTAGTCGATCGAGCCAAGAGCGGCCATGCACACTCCTGGCGCCCCGAGAATATCGGTCAGACCAGCGAGCCCTGCGGCGCTTTCGATGAGAGGAATCACAGACACGGTGCGCTGCAGAGCTGCTTGAATGGCTGCGATATCGCCGGCGTGCTCGACCTTCGGCAGCATCAGCGCGGCGATGGGGATTTCCCTGAGCGCGGCGAGATCGGCCTCAAACCAGGGAGAGGTGCGCGCGTTGACGCGGATGATCGTCCGGGATCCGTCCAGGCCATGACTGCGAATGCACTCACGCGCATAGGCCTTGCGTTCTGCCGCAACGGCGTCCTCGAGGTCCAGAATGACGGCGTCGGCGCCGCTCGCGGCAGCCTTTGCAAATCGTTCCGGCCGATCGCCCGGGACGAACAGCGGCGCGATGAGGGGGCGGATCGACGTGCTCACCACGATGCCGTGGCCTCCATGTTTCTCTCGCCGTGCGACGATTGTGTCCAGCATCGCAGGCTGCCGTCGGCCTCGCGCCGGCAGCAGACGTAGAAGTCACTTCCTGCAATCAGCGGCGCGACGCCCCGGTACTCGAAAGCCCGCGGTGTGCTGCCACCGATCGTGGCCGCGAGATTCAGCAGCAGGGTGGCCTGTAGCGGGCCGTGTACGACCAGGCCCGCATAGCCCTCGACGTCCATTGCATAGGGCTGGTCGTAATGGATGCGGTGGCTGTTGAAAGTCAGTGCCGAATACCGGAACAGCAGCACCGGAGAAGCCGCTATGGTCCACACTCCATCGCAGTCCGCGGGAGGAGTGCACGCGGCGGCCTCTGCGGCACGGGCTCGTGTCTCGCCCATTGGTGGCAACGCCGCTTCGCGATAGACGAGATCCTGCCGCTCGCGAATGACCGCGCTGCGTTCCGTGGCGAGTTCGTGCTCCACCGTGACGAAGGCGAGCGTTCCCGAGCGGCCTTCCTTGCACGTGATCTCGGCGATTTTCGAGCGGCGCGTGACTCGATCATCCAGGCGCAATGGCGCGTTCGTTTCGACTCGACCTCCGGCCCACATGCGTCGCGGCAGCGGTAGGGGTGGCAGGAAGTCTCCAGTCAGAGGATGGCCGTCGGCTCCGATTCGGGAACCGTCGGCGGCTTCGGGAGCGAGACACCAGTGAATCGCCGGCGGCGCATCGCCAGGCTCCGTGCGTGCGAGGTGTGGTGTCAGGGTCGCGCAGTAGGCGTCGACCAGTCGGGGCGTCAGCACGTCGGCGCTCTCGCGAGTGCGACCGATCCACTGCGTCAGGGTAGGGAGATCCAAAGCCGCGCTCTCAGTAACCCCGATACTTTGGCTCGCGACCTTCGCGCGCCGCACGCAGTACTTCCCTGGCGTCGTCGGTCGCACTGCATTGCATCATGTTGTAGGCCTCGAGCTCGATGACCTGCTCGAGCGTCATCGATTCCGCAGCGTTGAGGCTGCGCTTGATGTAGCGGTAGGCCACCGGTGGGCCATCGTCCAGACGGCTCGCGAGCGCCTGCGTTTCCCCTTCCAGCTCGGCATCCGGCACGACGCGCGTTACGAGGCCGATGCGCAGGGCCTCATCCGCCGGGATCTTGTCTCCGAGCAGATAGAGTTCCCGCGCCTTTGCCGGCCCGACCACACGCGGGAGAAGATAGCTGCCGCCGAAATCCCCGGGCCGCGCCGCCCTGACGTAGGCCGTGGCGAACGATGCGGTTTCCGAGGCAATACGAATGTCGCAAGCGGCGGCGAGGCACAGTCCGGCGCCGACGACAGGGCCGCGCAGCATCGCGATCGTCGGCTTCGGCATGGTGTGCAGCAGGATCGGCGAGCGGCTGAGCCTCCCGACGTGCGAAGCGCGCATGCCGACCGATTTCCACACCGGATCCTCGGACCATCTGACGCTGACAGGATCTCCCGGATCCAGTTGCTCGCGGCTGCGCAGATCCCCTCCCGAGCAGAAGCCGCGACCCGTGCCGGCCAGTACGACGACTCTCACGCCGGGATCGACGCTGGCCGCTTCCAGCGCCTCGTTGAGCAGCCGCATCAACTCCCATGTGAGCGCATTGAGCTGCTCGGGGCGATTCAGCGTCAGCGTGAGAACGCCTTCGAGCTGCTGTCTGAGTAGAACGGATGTCATGTCATTCTCTCGTCAACTTAACTGTCGCAAGTGCGAGTACTCATCGTCCGTTCAGACGATGGGTCACGATGGCCCGGGAGCTAGCCTAGCATTGCGGGGCCGAGTGCGCGGCCCTTGCAGGCTCGGTCCACGGAGGTGATGGTCAGATGCAGCGCTATCTCGCAGCCTGTGATGCAGGTGGAACGATGACCGACGTGATCATCGTCGATGAGACGGGTCGCTCGGTCGTGGGCAAGGCTCCCACCAGCCCGCGCGATGAAAGTATCGGCTACATGGAAGCGTTCTTCGAGGCGCTCGACGAAATCGGGATCCCGAAGGAGGAGCAGCAGAGCTTTGGTTCGCGTCTCGAGACAGCGATCTACACCGGCACTTCGATGCTCAACTGCGTGATCAACATGTCCGGGTACCGGACAGGCCTGATCACCACCAGAGGCTTCGAGGACATCAACGCGCAGGGTCGCGGCAAGCAGACTTTCATCGGTCAGCAGTGGTCCGAGATCAGCCACATGCAGTACCGCAGGCACCGCACGCCGCTCGTGCCAAGGAAGCTGGCGCGCGGCGTCACCGAGCGCATCGACATGTTCGGCAAGGTTGTCATCCCGCTCTACGAGCACGAGGTGGAGCAGGCCGCGCGCGAGTTGATCGTCAATGAGCAGTGCCAGTCGATTGCCATCGTTTTCCTGCAGTCGTACAAGAACGCCGAACACGAGGAACGCGCCGAGGCTATCGTGCGGCGCGTGATGCAGCAGGCCGGCCGCGACATTCCCATCGAGCTCTCGAGCCGGGTGGCGCCGACGATGCGGGAGATCTCCCGCGCGAACTCGACCATCGTGCAGGCCTATGCGACCGACCCGGCGAGAAAGCAGCTGTTCCGCATCGAGGAGTCGCTGAAGAAGATCGGCTATCGCCACAGCCTCAAGACCGTGCTCGGTTACGGCGGGGTGACCAATATCCGCTACCCGCGGCTGTTCGAAGCCGCCATGTCGGGCCCCGTCGGCGGCCTGATGGGGGCGAAGTATCTCGGCGGCGTGATCGGCGAGGAGAACATCGTCTGTTCAGACGTTGGCGGCACATCCTTCGATGCCGGCTGCATCACGGCAGGCGCGGTGCCCATCAACCGCGAGCCGGGCTTCCAGGACATGTATCTCACGGCCCCGATGCTGAGCATCAATTCCATCGGCGCAGGAACGGGCACCTACATTCGCATCGATCCCACCACCAACCGCATCAAGCTGGGTCCCGACTCCGCCGGCGGCACGCCGGGGCCGACCTTCATGGAGGCCGGCAACACGACACCGACCATCAATGACGCGAATCTCCTGCTCGGCATCCTGAATGAGCACAACTATCTCGGCGGCAAGGTCAAGGTCAACAAGGAGACCTCGTTCCGGCTGTTCAGGGAAAGGGTCGCAGAGCCGCTTGGGCTCGACGTCTACGATGCCTGTGAAGTCTGCATCGATCTGCTGAACATCCAGATGCGCGAACACCTGGTGCGCAGTCTCATGGTCGGCCGCGACTTGCGTGACTACGTTCTGCTCGGATATGGCGGTGGCGGTCCGCTGCACCTGTTGCCCTACGCCGGAGGCCATCCCTACAAGGCCGTAATCACCGTGCCCTGGGCCGGCGGCTTCTCCGCATGGGGTGGTGCCTGCATGGACTATGCGCACCGCCGTCACAAGACCGTTTCCGTGGTGATCGCCTCCGGACAAAGCGACACCGGGCGCGTAGCCGCGGCCCAGCCGATGGTGGACATCTGGGATCAGCTGCGCAACGAACTCGTCGAGGAGCTCGTGGGCGAGGGGTTCAGGAAGGAGTCAATCCAGATTCAGCCCGTGGCCTACGTTCGCTATTACGGGCAGCTCGAGGACGTCGAGGTGCCCGCCCCGACAGCGAGCATCCGCACTTCCGGCGATCTCGACGCGCTGATCGCACGGTTCGAGGAAATCTACACGCGCATGTTCACGCTTGCCGGCAAGCCCGATGTGGGCACCTACCACATCACGGAAGTCTGCGTCGTGGCCACGGTAGAGACCGTCAAGCCGAAGCTCGTGAAGTACCCGCTCGCAGGCCGTACGCCACCGGCGGAGGCGACGAAGGGCACACGCCGGATCTACCAGAAAGGCAAGTGGCACGATGCGAATATCTACAGGATGGAGAGCATGCGACCCGGCAACGAGGTGGATGGCCTCGCCGTCATCGAAGCCTCCAACACGACGTTGTTCGTTCCATCCGAGTGGCACGTCCGCATCGACGAGTACAGCGTCTACTGGATGACGCGGAAGGACCGATAGATGGGCAGTCAGCTGAAGCTCAGGGAGCAGCTCACGGTCAACGACGAACTCTTCAGGCAGACCGGCTGCATGTTCGGTCTGGAGCGACTCGCCGAGAAGGAAAAGGACCCTGGCCTCTATGAGGCCGTGTGGCACATCCTGCTGAGCGTCTGCAACACCGCCTGGGAGGTCGGCTGCAAGGTTTCGGCCTCTCCGGTCGCCGCGGAAGGTGGCGATGCACTCTGGGCGCTGCACACCCCGACCGGCGAGTGCATCTGCACCTCGTATGGCATCACCGCGCACGTCGGGCTTCTCGCCTCGATGGTGCGCAAATTCATCGAGCTCGGTTACGAGGACGTGCCCGGCTTCCGGCAGGGCGATATCTTCGAGAACAACGATCCGCACTACGGCGGCATCCATATGCCCGACATGGATACCGCCATGCCGATCTTCTACCACGGCAAGCTCGTGGCCTGGGCCTCCTCGGTGACCCACGTCGTCGATGCCGGCGCGGTGCTGCCGGGCTCGATCAACTTCATGAACCCCGACACCTTCTCGGACGGCATGCCCGTCTCGGTGGAGCGGATCGGGGAGAACGATCGCTACTATCCCTGGTACGAACTGCGCATCAGGTCGCGTACGCGCGCTCCGGACTGGGTATTCAGCGATGCGCGCGGGCGACTGGCTGGCCTCATCACCGTGCGCGAGAAGCTGATCGAGACCATCGACAAGTACGGCCTCGCGTTCTTCGAGGGCGCCTCAAAAGAATACATCGAGGACAGCCGACGCTATGCTGTGGCGCGCATCCGTACGCAGGCGGTTCCGGGGCGCATACGCAAGTCGCAGTTCAAAGACCTGGCAATGAAGGACAACGTGGTCCTGATGCCGAAGCAGAAGGTCGATCTTCTGTCGAACGTGCCGATGGAGATGAACATCGACGGCAAGGCCAACGTGAGTCTGTCGCTTGCCGGGGCCAGCGCGAGCGTGCCTTTCGGTCAGAACATCACGCCGACGGCGCTGTCCTCGGCGCTGCTCATGGGCTACTCGCACGTGGTCGGCTTTGACATGTTCAACTCCGGGCCGACTTACGCGCTGACGGTGGATACGCCACCGCCGGGTTCATGGTGCAACCCCTTCGCGACCGACTGGTTCGCCTCCACCGGCATGGGCTGGTCCTCGGCGATCCGCTGGCTGAGCTCGCTCTACGAAGTGACGGGGCGCCTCTATTACATGCGCGGTTTCGTGGAGGAAATGTCGGCCGGCGCCGCTACCACGTTGTGCGCCGAGTGGAACGGCATCAACCAGTATGGGCAGTATGCGGTATGCCTCACGCTGGAGCAGGCGAGCAACGGCTCTCCGGCACGCGGCATTTCCGACGGTGAGCCGGCGGCCTGGTGCCTGTACACGGCGAACGCCGACTTCGGCAACGCCGAGGTCATGGAGCTCTACTATCCGCTCATGTATCTCGGCCGGAACATGGAGCCGGATTCGGGCGGCTATGGCAAGTTCCGCGGTGGCATGGGTCACACCACCGTCTGGATGGTGAAGAACTCCCCGGGGATGAACTTTGCCGCTGCCTGCGCCGGGGCCCATAGCAAAATCACAGCCAATCACGGCATGTACGGCGCGTATCCGACGCCGGGGGACCGTGTCGCCTATGCTGCCGGCACGAACGTCGAGGAACTCATCGCGCAGCGCAAACCCCTCGTGCACGATCGCGGCGACGATCCCGAGCATCCGACGCTCGAGCGCAACATCTCCGCGCGCGTCATGAACAACGACGTGGTCGTGCCGGTGAATATTCCCGAAACGCTGCACGAGTACGACCTGGTGATCAGTCCGACTTCCGGCGCGCAGGCCATGGGGGACCCCATCGAGCGCGACCTCGCGCTCGTCAAGGACGATCTCGACAAAGGCCTGACCCGCCCATGGGTCGCGGAGAACGTCCATGGCGTCATCGCACGCAAGGCAGGCGAGGGCGATTGGATCATCGATGTGCAAGCCACGGAGAAGAAGCGCCAGGGTATCCGTGAAGCACGGCGACGCCGCGGCGTGCCGTTCAGGGACTGGTGGCAGCAGGAGCGCGAACAGGTTGCAGTGGGCGCCAACATGGACGAGGCCGTGCTGAGAATGTGGAACAGCTCAATGAAGCTTTCGCCCGGGTATGCCGCTGAGCTCCGCGCCTTCTGGAATCTGCCGGTCGACTTCGAATTCCGGGGAGCCTGACGTGGCCGAGTACGACACTTACGACATCGAGGACATCCGCAAGCTCGTGGACGGAGAGCTTCCCTGGGGGGCCGTTCAGCAGATCATGAAGAACGCCAAGGACAGGGACCGCTTCGACAAGTGGGTCTCTATCCTGCAGGGGCGCGTGCCCTGGAAGGACAAGATACTGCTGCCGCTGACGCCGGCTCTCTACATCGTGCAGAAACCAGGCGAGCGTGTGGTGAAGTGCCGCTGCGGGCACGAGTTTGGCGACTATCGGGTCAACTGGAAGCTCTCCGCGCTGATCCATGTGCGCGACACCGACGAGAAGATTTCCGAGGTGTATCGTGGCTTCCAGAAGCCCGATCTCGCCTGGATGCAGTTGCGCGAGTATTACTGCCCAGGCTGCGGCTCGCAGCTCGAAGTCGAGGCGGTGGCGCGCGGCTGCCCGCCGGACTTCGAGTTCCTCCCCGACCTCGACACCTTCTACCGCGACTGGCTGGGCCAGCCGCTGCCCGACACCGTCGAATTTGCCGACCGGACGCCGGAGCGAATCAGGGAGTGGTCGTCCCGATGAGGCAACGCGCCCGACGCAGGTGAACAAAGGCATGGACACGGAACCGGCACCGTTGGTGAAATCCGGGTTGTCACAAAGCAATTGGATTGAGACCCCGGACATGACATTACTCAGCGGCTACAGTGTTCTCGATTTCGCCAGCGTCGGCCCCGCGGCGCGCGCCTCGCGGATCCTCGCCGACTACGGCATGGATATCATCAAGGTCGCGCCTGTTTCGGCTCAGGGTGCCAAGCAGATCGAGCCGGTCTTTCACGCCTATGGCGCCGGGCGCGGCACGCGCCGGATCCGCGTCGATCTGAAATCACCCGAGGGCAAGCGGACGATCGCAAGGCTCGTCGAGCGGGCCAACGTGGTCATCGAAAGTTATCGCCCGGGCGTTGCGAGCCGGCTCGGCGTCGGCTACGACGATCTCAAGGCCATCAATCCGAAAATCGTCTACTGCTCGACCAGCGGCTATGGCCAGGACGGCCCCTGGTCGCAATGGGCGGGCCACGACATCAATTACGTCGCGGTCAGCGGCTATCTCGCCTGCAGCGGCCGCGATGCCGGGGGCCGGCCGGCCCTGCCCGGAGCGACGGTGGCCGACAGCGCGGGGGGCGGCATGCAGGCCGCACTGGCCGTGATCGCCGCGCTGCTGAACGTCGCAAGAGGCGGCGAGGGCCGTCATCTCGACGTGTCGATCGCGGACGGCATGCTCAATCTGATGTCGCTATACATCGACCGGTATCTCGCCACGGGCGAGGAGACGCACCCGGGCACCGACGTGTTGACGGGCAGGTATGCCTGGTACGGCGTGTACACCTGTGCAGACGGTCGCCACGTTTCGGTGGGCCCGGTGGAAACTCACTTCTTCAGGAACCTTTGCCGGCTGCTCGAGCTGGAGCAGTTCAGCGGCAGCCAGTATGACGATGCAAAACAGGACGAAATGCGTGTGGCGTTCGCACAGCGATTCCTGACGAAGCCGCGCGACGCCTGGGTGGCAGCGCTCTCGGGCGAGAACACCTGCGTTGCGCCGGTGCTCTCGATCGCCGAGGTCGCGGCGAACCCGCATCTGCGGGCGCGGCAAAGCTTCATGCATGCGAACCATGCCGAGCGGGGCCGCTTCGAGCAGCTTGGTCCGGTGTTGGCTGGTGGTGAGCGGCAGCAGCCCGAGCATCAGGTCCGCCCCGCCGGCACCACCGATACGGATGCGGTTCTGGCGGCAGCGGGGTTTTCAGCCAGTGAAATCGAAGATCTGCGCCGCCGCGGAGTGATCGAGTGAGCGGCGAGCATAGTCAGGAGTAATGACAGGTGACAGACATAGCAAGCGATCTGCCCGTCGTGGTGCGCGACTTGATCGGCAAGCCGCACTACGTGGAACAGACCGAGTTCCCGATCGAGATCGGGTACGTCTACAACATGTGTGCCGCGGTGCAGGACGGCAACCCCCTGTATTGGGATCCGGAAGTTGCCCGCGAGATCACCGGTGGGCAGATTGCGCCACCGGCGATGCTTTCGGTCTGGTTCAAGCTGCATCACTGGATGCCGGGTGCTGCAGGTGAGCGCAGGCCGATGCAACTCTATTTCGATATCAAGGATATGGTTGGGCTGCCCGAAGGCATCGTTGCCAGCAACGAAGCGAGCTTCGGCGAGCCCGTGCGCATTGGGGATGTGCTGACCACCAGCCAGTACTGCCGCTCGCTCGGCGAGTTGAAGGACACAAAGCTTGGTCGCGGCCGCTTTTGCACGATGGACATCGTGACGGTCAATCAGCGCGGCGAGTGGTGTGGCACCGACACCTACAACTTCCTCATTTACATCAAGGGTGCCCGATGAGCGCCGTACGCAATCTGACTTTCGCCGAAGTCGAGGAGGGGCAGGAGCTGCCCGTTCTCATCCATCCCGTCACCGCCACGACCGTAGTGCTCGGTGCGATCGCGAGCCGCGACTGGCGTCCGATGCACCATGATCGGGATTTCGCGATCAACCGCAACGGCACGAAGGACATCTTCATCAACACGCCAACCAATGGCGGGTGGCTCCAGCGCTTCGTCACCGACTGGACGGGTCCGAAGGGCCGGCTCGGCAGGATGAAGTTCAAGATGAAGATCCCGGTGTTCCCTGGCGACACGATGAGATTTGCAGGCCGCGTCGCGCGTAAATCGGTGGACGAAACGGGCTGTTGCTGGGTCGATCTCGATCTCTCCATTTCAGTGGGAGACAAGACCAACACCGAGTGCCAGGCACGCTTTGCGTTGCCTGCGGACGCCGACGACAACCCCTGGCAACGGCGCGGCGAGCGCTGGAAGCCCTGACCGTTTGTTGCATGAACGGGGCAGTCGTGGCATTTCCGTTATCGATCAAGGATCAGCTGACACTGCCGGTGCTGTGTTCACCGATGTTCATCGTGTCGACGCCGCCGCTGGTCCTTGCGCAGTGTGTGAGCGGCATCATCGGGTCGTTTCCAGCGCTGAATGCGCGTGGGGACGGGGCGCTCGATGCATGGCTGAGCGATCTCGAGGGCCAGCTGCAAGCCTGGCGCATGGCGAATCCCGGCAAAAAGGTGGCGCCGTTCGCCGTCAACCAGATCGTGCACCAGAGCAACGCACGGCTGGAGGCGGATTTCGAAGTGCTGGAAAAGCACAAGGTACCGCTGGTGATCACCAGCCTGCGCGCCCCCACGGAATATGTGCCTCGCATTCATGCCTGGGGCGGAAACGTGCTGCACGATGTGACCAATATCCGGCACGCGGAAAAGGCGCTGGAGGCGGGGGTCGATGGTTTGATCCTGGTCTGCGCGGGGGCGGGCGGGCACTCGGGGGCACTCAGCCCGATGGCGCTCGTGAGCGAAGTGCGGCGTATCTACGATGGACTCGTGGTGCTCGCGGGCAGCATCACGCGGGGCGAGCACATCCTCGCGGCGCTCGCGATGGGTGCCGATCTCGCCTACATGGGTACACGCTTCATCGCCACCGAAGAGGCGAATGCGACGCCGGGCTACAAGCGGATGATCGTCGAGTCCGGTGCCAGCGATGTCCTGTATACGCCTTACTTCTCCTCCGCCCACGGCAACTACCTGAAGCCTTCCATCCGCGCCGCCGGTCTCGATCCGGACAATCTCGTCCGTGCACCCGGCGAAACGGCCAAGATGGCTTTCACGAGCGCCGATGGATCCCGGACAGTGGGTGCGAAGACCTGGAAAGACATCTGGAGCGCCGGGCACGGCGTGGGTGCCATCGGCGATATCCCGACTGCCGCGGAGCTGGTCGCGAGCCTGCAGACGCAGTTCGCTGCGGCCCGGGCGCGCCTGTGCACGTTGCCCTGACGGGGGCGATGCGAGGAGATCATCGTGAGTCTGTGGCGTGAAATCGTCGCCCGGCGGATAGCCACCCTCCACGACAGCGCGGCGGACAAGCGCATGGGTCTCGCGCAAGCGATCCGCCGCTTTGTCCACCCGGGCATGAAGATCAATCCCGTGACGATGCAGGCGCGGCCGCAGGCGGCCATGTACGAACTCTGCCGTCAGTTCGCCGGAACCAGCCCGGGCTTCGAGTTCATTACCTCGGCTCTGAGCGGCAGCTATCTGCAGCTCGCCCATCTCGGGCTGCTCCGCAAAGCCGTCGTGTCCTTCGCAGGTGAGGGCTACCCGACCCCGGGCCCGAGCCCCGTGACGCGCTGGGCTCTCGAGCGGGGTGATTTCGAGATTGAAAACTGGACCATGCTCACGATCTCCCAACGCCTGCTCGCCGGCGCAATGGGAGTGCCGTTTCTGACCACCCGCTCCATCACGGGCAGTTCCCTCGCGAGGGAGCGACAGACCACCGGCGACTATGCCGAGCTGCCTGATCCATTCAATCCGGGATGCGTGCAGGGCGTGATCAGGGCCTACAGCCCGGACATCGCGTTCGTGCACGTGTGGGCGGCGGATCGCGCGGGCAACGCCCTCTGTTTTCCTCCCTTTCAGGAGAACATCTATGGCGCGCTGGCGGCCCGGCAGGGCGTGGTGCTCACGGCCCACAAGCTGGTCTCGACGGACTTCATCCGCCAGCACGCCCATCTCGCGCGCATTCCCGGAGAGATCGTGCTGTCCGTGAGCGAGGTGCCGTACGGCTCGCACCCTTACGGCAATTACAGCGCGGGCATCCCCGAGCTGCGCGCGTATGCCAATGACTACGCATTCATGAAGGAGCACCGCGAGGCGCAAAGCGCCAGGGAGCGCTACGACGGCTGGATCAGGGAGTGGATACTCGACGTCGAGCACCACGATGCGTATCTCACCCGCTTGGGCCCTGAACGCGTGCGCGCGATTCATCGGGCAGCCGAGCCGGACTCCTGGCGGGAAGATCTCGAGCGGCACGCTGCAACGCTGGACCCCGAGCGCGCCGCGGGTGGCGTCGAGGAGATGATCGTACAGGCAGCCCGTGAGGTGGCGAAACGCATCGCGGCCAACGGCTATCGGGCCGTGCTGGCCGGCGCGGGGCAGGCCTCGCTCATGTGCTGGCTGGCGGCCCATCGATTGCGGGGAGAGGGAATCGAATTTGCGTTGCTCGCCGAGACGGGCATGTACGGCTTCGATCCCCGACCTGCCGACCCATTCCTCACCAGTTACCGCAACCTGCCTACCTGCACGATGCTCACCGATGTCTTCGAAGCACTCGGCCTGCACGGATGCGGCGGGACCAATGCCTGCATGGGGACCATCGGCGCGGGCGAGATCGACAAGCATGGCAACGTGAACTCGACTCGCACTGCTGCGGGCGAGTTTCTCGTCGGATCGGGAGGGGCGAACGACATCGTCACCTCGGCCGCAGAGACGGTGGTGGTCGCGGCGCAGCGCGCTCAGACTTTCGTGGAAAAGGTCTCCTATGTCACGAGCCCGGGGACGAAGATCCGCTGCGTCGTTTCGACCATGGGTCGCTTCGAGAAGCTCGACGGCGACGAGCTCGTGCTGACCGGATATTTCGCGGCGTCTGGCCTCGATCGGTCACAGGCCATCGCGGAAATCCGCCGGCGCTGCGGCTGGGATCTGAAAATCGCCGACGAGCTGCAGGAGCTTCCACCTGCGAATGCGGAGGAACTGACCTTGCTCAGGATGTTCGATCCGGAGCGATTTTTCCTCGGGAAGCCGGCCGACAAATAACACTGCTGCAATCACCGCCCTTCTACCGGAACTTGCAATTGTGGAGCGTGCCGTCGCGGGGCCGATTGCTCCTGCACTGCTATGATGCACGGCCATGGAAGCGCCCAGGGTCGCCCGCCGCCGCAGCACTTTTCTCGCGCCTGTCTGGCTCGCGCTCTTCGCGTTCGCGGCGCTGGCCATTGTCAGCGTCACATTCTGGACGCGCGCAACGACCACGACGATCGTGCTCGTGCGTCATGCCGAGAAACAGCTCGGCACGATTGAGGACCCGCCTTTGACCCAGGAAGGCGATGAGCGTGCGCAACGGCTGGCGAGCCTCTTCGGTGAACGCTCACAGATAGGCGAAGTACGAGCCATCTACGCAACGAAGACCCGCCGCGCGCAGGCGACCGCTGCACCGCTCGCGGCACGCCTGGGTCTTGCCGTAATCACTGCCGATGAGTCGCCTGAAGCGCTCGCGCGCCGGGTGCGCCGCGAGCAGCACGGCGGCGCCGCGCTCATCGTCGGTCACAGCAACACGGTACCGCGAGTCGTGGCTGCGTTGACCGCCCGCCAGGACATCCCGGCGATGGCCGACGATGACTATGGGACGATCTACATCGTGACCGTTCCGGATGTCGGGCGGGCGTCAGTCCTGCAGCTGCGGTACTGAACGCGGCTCACGTGCTCGAAAGTGCGATAGCGCGACTCACGAATGCATCGTGTGCGCTGATACGGAAGTCGGCGAGCACCGCGTCGCGGATGTGGCGCGACGGATCGATCAGAAAGGTGGCGCGGCGCACGCCGAAGCCGAGCGGCCCGTTGACGCCGTACATGCCGATCACTGCCTTGTCGGTGTCGGAGAGCAGCGTGAAGGGCAGGTGGTATTTCTCGCGGAAGCGTCGGTGACTGTCAGGGTCCTGCGGGCTTATGCCCGCAACGGTCAGTCCGACCTTCTGGATCCCGGAGTGCAGATCGCGAATGGCACAGGCTTCGCGTGTGCAACCGGGCGTAAAATCCGCCGGGTAGAAGTAGAGGATGAGGGCACCGCGGCGCAAGAGCGAAGTGAGCGAGGTTTCGCGACCTTCGTGGTCGGGCAGCGCAAATTCGGGCGCGCGTTCACCGGGCGAGAGCATCCTGACCCCCTGCGCGTTATGTTAACGAAAGTGCGAGCCACTACAAATTGATTTTCCGCGCCTTTCCGCGGGGTGCAATCCACCGTGCTACGTCCACGCCGTCGTCAGGACCCCGGCGTTATCCCGATTGGGCAAACTCGGCCGGAATGCGTGCGTAGAAGAGGTCGAGGTGCTCCTCGGCGAGCTGCTGCAGCAGGGAGTCCGCTTGGGCCTCCGAGACGATGAACTCGACCAGGACGGGCACTTCGCCTGCAAGCTCGAAGAAGCGTTGCTCGTGGAGCTGCCCATGGCGCCCGAAACCGGCGATCGCCTTGAAAGCGGAGCCTCCCGCGATTCCAAGGCTCTTCGCGCGACCGAGCAGCCACTCGTAGACCGGTACTCCATGCGTCTTGCGGTTCTCGTACGTGTAGAAGCGAAGGTGGGCACCTTTCATGGCGAGCCTCCCAGGGTCTTCAGCAGTCCGCGGACCAGGGCCATACCGGCCAGCGTCGCGATGAGCGAGGCGGCGACGTGCAGCATGATATGCACGAGCATCCACCGGTATTCGCCCCGAAGCAGCAGCGTGACGGATTCGGCGGAAAAAGTTGAAAAGGTCGTGAGCCCGCCGAGAAAGCCCGTCGTCATGGCAAGTCGCATCGTCGGCGAGATGGCCTCATATTGAGAGAATGCGCCGAGCGCGAGGCCCATCAGAAACCCGCCGAGCACGTTCGCCGCGAGCGTGCCGAGCGGCAGGGTGGGAAACACCGGATTCAGGGAATGCCCGAGCGCCCAGCGCAGCAGCGCGCCGAGCCCGGCTCCGGAAAAAACGGCAACTCCAGCGGTTAGTCCCATGCGTCTCGACTCCTCGTGCCGGAATCGGGTGCGCCTTGCGGGTTTCGCTGGATTGCGACGCCCGCGCGCACCCGTGGACCGGGCGGGCAGGCATCATCAGCCGCGAGCGGCGGTTCGTCCCGGTGAGCCCCGGGACCGGAAGAATGCCATCTCCGGCGCACATCGTCCTCCCGCCTGGCGGTGACAGTCAAGCTACGAGGGCGGGTGGTAGTGGCACGTGCGTGCGGCACGACTTGCAGCGCGCAGCCGCGATGCTAGAATCGCGCGCCTTTCGTTGGTCTGTGGGGCGGTAGCTCAGCTGGGAGAGCGCGTCGTTCGCAATGACGAGGTCGCGGGTTCGATCCCCGCTCGCTCCACCACTTTTTTTCAGGCGACCTGCAGCGGTCGACGGGACAGGTCCTGCACGAGATCCCTGTCGCGTGCAGCAAGGCGGTTGATGCCTGAGAGTACGGCGAGGATCGAGGCGGTGACGATATTGGCATCGATGCCGACGCCGTGCGTGCCGCCCGGCTGATTGCCGCCGGCGAGTTCGATGCAGGCGATGGCGCGGGCGTCGGCACCCTTGCCGAGCGAGCGTTCCTCGTAGGCGAGCACGTGCACCGGCAGGCGCAACGCGCGGATCACCGCATCGATCGGGCCGTTGCCTTCGCCGCTCACCGTGACGCGGCGTTCGCCCATCGTGACGGTGAGCTTCACGCCCTGCGCCCGGCCGTGCTCATAAAGATGGTGCTCGACGTAGCGCAGGGGGTCACTCTCCTGCAGATAGGTCGCGCCAAAGATCCGCCACAGTTCCTCGGCGGTGACTTCGGTGCCGGTGGCATCGGTGTGCTGCTGAACGACGCCGCTGAACTCGATCTGCAATCGGCGCGGCATGACCAGTCCGTAGCCGGATTCAAGCAGGTAGGCGATGCCGCCCTTGCCCGACTGGCTGTTCACGCGAATGATTGAATCGTAGCCGCGTCCAAGGTCGATCGGGTCGACCGGCAGGTACGGGACTTGCCAGTGTTCAGTGGCGTCCCGTGTGGCCATGCCCTTCTTGATGGCGTCCTGGTGCGAACCGGAAAAGGCAGTGAACACGAGGTCACCGGCGTAAGGGTGGCGCGGGTGCACCGGCAGCTGCGTGCATTCCTCGACCGTGCGTGCGATGCGGTCGATATCAGAAAAATCGAGCCCCGGATCGACGCCCTGCGAGTAGAGGTTCAGGGCGAGCGTGACCAGATCGACGTTTCCGGTGCGCTCGCCGTGGCCGAACAGGCAGCCCTCGACCCGTTCGGCGCCGGCCATGAGCGCGAGTTCGGTGGCGGCGACGGCGCAGCCGCGGTCGTTATGCGGGTGCACGCTGAGGATCACGCTGTCGCGGCGGGCGAGATGGCGATGCATCCATTCAATCTGGTCGGCGTAGACGTTTGGCGTCGATACCTCGACGGTCGCCGGCAGGTTGAGGATCACCTTGCGAGCGGGCGTTGCGCCCCAGGCTTCGGTCGCCGCGTCGCAGATCTCACGGGCATATTCGAGTTCGGTGGCCGAGAAAGTCTCCGGGCTGAACTCGAGCGTCCATTCGGTTTCGGGGCGGGCAGCGCAGAGTTCGCGGATCTGGTGCACGGCATCGACGGTCATTAGCACCACGTCCGCCTTCTGCATCGCGAATACCGTCTCCCGGAAGAGGGGTGAGGTCGCAGAGTAGACGTGCACGATGGCGCGCTTTGCGCCGGCCAGCGATTCGATGGTGCGCGCGATCAGCGCCGGGCGAGCCGGGGTCAGCACCTCGATCGTCACGTCGTCGGGGATGTGCCCGTTCTCGATGAGGGTGCGCACGAAGCTGAAGTCGGTCTGCGATGCGGCCGGAAAGGCGACTTCGATCTCCTTGAAGCCGATCTTGCAGAGCATCCTGAACATGCCGAGCTTGCGCTCCGCGTCCATCGGCTCAAAGAGGGCCTGGTTGCCGTCGCGCAGGTCGGTGCTCATCCAGACCGGCGCCCTGGAGAGGGTCTTGTCCGGCCATGTCCGGTCGGCGAGGCGGACGGGCGGGAAGGGGCGGTACTTGCCGGTGGTCTTCATATTTGAATCGTTCACGCGCGAATGCGGTTCAGTTGCGGCAGTTTAAGGGGGGCAACGAGGTGAATAATTGCGAATGACACGAAGTTTCACTGAATGAGGGCAATCGGATTGCGCA
>Ga0073904_10000231_pt1 | contig 38322 bp, 47 predicted proteins | sample KloWWTrecipitate_FD_66668 | JGI IMG/M metagenome (GOLD analysis project Ga0073904, IMG submission 66668) | Active sludge microbial communities from Klosterneuburg, Austria, studying microevolution and ecology of nitrifiers - Klosterneuburg... | ecosystem: Engineered > WWTP > Aerobic digester >... | reverse complement strand
CGCCCATGTCGGCAGGCTTGGCGGGCTTGATGCCGTCCTTCAGGTCTTCGGGCGTCTTGCCGCTGTTGGGCAGGTAGAGCGCGCAGACCGACGCGGTGGCGCCCTTCTTGAGTGCGCCGTCGAGCAGTTGTGCCGGCGTGACGTTGTTCGGCTTCAGGGCTTCGCCTGCGGCATCCTTTAGCGCCAGATCGCCGGCGTGGTCGCACAGCAGGATGTCGACCTGGGCGCCTTGTTCCTGCATCTGGTTGGCCAGCACCATGGCCATGCCCTGGGTCATCGAACTCGCGGAGTTGAGGACGACGGTGACGGGCTGTTTGTCGGCAAGTGCTGCGCTTGAGCCGACGGCCAGGGCGAGTGCGACGAGAGTGTTCTTCATGGGGATCTCCTGAGGGTGATGTGATGCATTGAAAAACCAGCGTGTCGGTCGCTGCCTTAAGCCGGGCCGATTTCAGTGCTGCAATTCGGGGTAGGCCAGGCGCAGCTTGTAGTCGGCAAAAAATGCGCCCAGCGGCAGTAGCGCACCCGCCAGCAGCAACAGCGCGAGTCCGGGTCTGAGGATGCCGCGCGCCAGCGCGCTCAGTGTTGCGGTGGCGAGCGACAGGAACAGGGCGCCATGCAACGGGCCGAGCATCTTTACACCGAGGGGTTGGTCGAGCATGTATTTGACCGGCACTGCGATGAAGACCAGCGCCAGCAGGGCGAAGCCATCCGATAGAGCGAGCCAGTAAAGAATTTTGCGATGGATATGCACGGTGATTGAGCTTATGAGGACATGGGTTCCGCCGGAATGAGTCCGAACGGCAAGGATTTGGAAGCGGGCAATTGCGTGGCGATGTCCTGCACCGCGCTCTGCAGCACCTCTTCGACGGTCGGGTGGTAGAAGGGCAAAGTCAGCAGGTCGGCTGCCGTTTCACCACGCTGGATGGCCCAGGCGAGCAGATGTGCGAGGTGTTCGCCGCCCGTCGCGATCATAGATGCGCCAAGCAGTCGGCCGTCGGCAGCGTCGGCATACACGCGCAGCAGGCTGTCCGCGGCGCCGAGAATTTGCGAGCGGCCGTTCTTGTCGCCGCTCGCGCTGCCGATCACGATCTTGTCCGCATCGAGTTGGTCGAAGCGGGTGCCGACGCTGACCACGTCGGGGTTGGTAAATGCGATGCCGATCGACGCCTTGCGCGCAAAACGGGTCACGGTATCGCGTGCTGCGTTGTAGCCGGCGATCGCCCCTTCGTCTGCCGCTTCGTGCATCAGTGGACGATCGGCATTGGCATCGCCGGCGATGAAGACGGGCAGGTCGCCAATCTGCATCGTGGCAGGGTCGAAGCGCGGGCTGCCGCGTTCATCGACCGGGAATCCGGCAGCCTCCAGGCCGAGTGTGTCGGTGTTCGGGCGGCGCCCGAGTGCGGCGAGCAGCAGTTCCACTTCTGCTTCGTGTTCGCCGGCGCTGAGCACCACGCCGCGCTCGCTGCGCGCTACACGCGTTTCCGTGCCCAGCCAGAGTTCCATTTCGCGCCCGAAGCACTCACGTGCGCGCTGTCCGATGATCGGGTCGTTGATGCCGCCCACCTCCGGCGCGAGATCGGCCCCGACGACTCTGACGCCAAGGCGTGACAGGGCGAGGCCCATCTCCAGTCCGATTGCACCCAGACCGAGGATGCCGATGGAGTGGGGGAGTGTGTCCAGCTCGAAGAGTTCGTCGGTGTTGATCGTGCGATCGCGCACGGGTTCGAGAAAGCCCGGCATCACGGGGCGCGAGCCGGTGGCGATGATCACCGCGCGCGCTCGAACCTGCTGGCTGCCGTCGGCCGAGTCGAGCTCGACCAGGTTCGGTTCGATGAAACGTGCCTGGGCGTTGATCAGCTTGTCACCGGCGGCCGAGCGTGCCGAGTTGGCGCCGTTGTTAGCAAAAATATCGCGCTGACGGCGAAGCGCTGCCCAGGTGGCGCGTGCATCGATGGACAGGGCGTCGATACCACTGACGCCGATGTCGGCCATCGCCTTGCGAGTTGCCCATTCGGCGCCGGCATGCAGCGCGACCTTGGACGGCATGCAGCCCACACGGGCGCAGGTCGTGCCGAGGGGGCCACGGTCGACGAGCAGAAAGTCGCGCCCGGCACGTCGCACCTCGCGCAGGGCGTAGAGACCGGCGCTGCCTGCGCCGATGATGAGAACGTCCGTTTCGATAGGTTTCTTCATCCTGTCCTCCTGGGCTGTGTCGCCACGTTCATGGAATGTGGATGGAGTCGCCCCGCAGCAGAAAAATTCCCTCGGAATATCCTCTGCGGGGCGTGCGAATACAGACTTGAGCTTAAAGCGACTTGGTGGAGAAGTACCAGTCGGTCGTGTTGTAGCCTTCGGAGGCGCGCTTGTCGGCGGCTTCGGCGGTCTTGGGCGGGGGCACGATCACGTCCTTGCCCGGGCACCAGTTCTCCGGCGTGGCGACGCCATGGGTGTCCGAGGTCTGCAGGGCCTGCAGCAGGCGCACGAACTCATCGATGCTGCGACCGTTGCTCATCGGGTAATACACCATGGCGCGCAGGATGCCTTCCGGGTCGATGAAGAAGGTGGCGCGTACCGCCTGGGTGTCAGCGGCGCCCGGATGGACCATGCCATAGGCACGGGCAACGTCCATCTTGATGTCTTCGATGATCGGGAAGGTGATGTCGACGCCGAACTTCTCCTTGATGTTACGCGTCCAGGCCAGGTGCGAGAACAGGCTGTCGATCGACAGGCCGAGCAGGTCGCAGTTCATCTCGGCGAATTTGGGCGCGGCGTTGGCAAAGCCGATGAATTCGGTCGTGCATACCGGGGTGAAATCCGCCGGGTGCGAGAACAGGATCAGCCACTTGCCGCGATAGTCTGCCAGCGAGCGGTCGCCGTGGGTGGTGCGGGCATTGAAGGCGGGGGCGGCTTCGTTGAGGCGGGGGAAGTTGAATTGCTGAGCGTTTTCCATGACTGGCTCCATATTGAGAGTTGAAATTGCATCCCGTGGAAAATATTAGAGCTATCTAATATTACAGGCAATTTGTTTTGCTGGATAGCTTCAATAGTTTCGTTTTATTGATGAGCTGGCAGGATGGGTAATTCCCGTATTGAAATGCCAGCAATGTGCGTGCCAGAGAGGGCTGATCCGGCTAAATCCCCGCAGGGCAGCGCGTTCATCTGGCAGTCGAGGCTTCACCCGGCCTGGATGTGTGCTGCCTGAGGCAAACCTAATGGCAGTAATCAGCCGAAATGGCAGCTGAAGGTGGCAGTCCGGAACGCAAGCCCTGACCTTGTTGCCCGTAAATCGGCGTGATCTGTTCGGTGAGGCGGATGGCACGGGATTTGATAGCAAGGACGGATGCAGGTGTGGGCGCTCCCATTCTTCATCCACTGCCGGAAACTACGTGATGCTTGACGCTGTTCTTTCCCGCGGCCCCGCGGAAGGGCTCTGTTTTCTTCCCATTGAGGGACAGAGGACGCAGTTGATCGGCTATCTGATCGCCTCGTATCTGAAAGGTGAAGCCCTTGTCATCGACCCGCCGTCCGGCGAGACCGAACTGATTCTGGCGCTGCTTGGAGAGCATGGGGTCAGGCTGACACAGGTCTTGCGCACCCACCTGCACAATTCCGACATTGATGAAGCGCCCGAGCTTTGCGCGCGCAGTGGCGCCCGTCTGGTCGTGGGGCGTGGCAGTGCTCAGGTGGCGCGGGACAGTTGCGACGTGTTCGTGGTGGACGCTGGATCAGCGCTGCACCTTGGGGGCGAGTGCATTCATGTGCTCGCAACCCCGGGCCATACTCCGGCCTGCGTCAGCTATCTTTGGCGCGATCGCCTGTTCTGCGGCGACGTATTCGATCTTGGTCGCTGTGCGGCGGGTGACGGTGCTGCGGAGCCGGCGCGACTGTTCGACAGCCTGACTCGCCGCGTCTTCTCGCTCCCCGGGCAGACGCTGGTGTGCCCCGCCCATCCGATCGGCGGGCGACGCATTGCGCTGCTCGGAGAACTGAGAAAGCGGTATGCCCAGGTGCTGGGCCGGGGGCGCGAGGCTTTCATCACCAGCATGAGCGCTCCGTAAGGGGGCATCCACTGCGCTGGTGCGCCGTGCGCCGGCTGCTGCATACTGCGACTCCCCCATCCCACGGAGTTTTTCCATGAAGCTCTACTACGCGCCGGGCGCCTGTTCGCTGTCGCCGCACATCGTCCTGGAAGAAACCGGTCTGCCCTACGAGGCGGAAGTCGTCGACCTCAAGACCAAGCTGACCGCGACCGGTGCCGACTATACCCAGCACAACCCGAACGGCTATGTGCCGGCGCTGGTGCTCGACAGTGGCGAGGTGCTGACCGAGGGCCCGGCCATCGTTCAGTATCTGGCTGATCAGGTGCCCGACAAGAAACTCGCGCCCGCCAATGGCACGGTTGCGCGCTATCAACTGCAGTCCTGGCTGAACTTCATTGGTACCGAGGTGCACAAGTCCTGCAGCCCCTTCTTCAACCCGGCTTCGGGTGATGCGTGGAGGGCGGGGGCACGAGCCAATCTTGAGCGTCGACTTGCCTACGTCGACGAAAATCTGGCCGGCAAGGCCTATCTGATGGGCGACTGCTTCAGCGTGGCTGATGCCTACCTGTTCACCGTGCTGCGCTGGACAGGCTTCATCCGCTTCGACATTTCCAGCTTTGCCAACCTGACGGCCTTTGTGGCGCGGGTGGCCGCACGTCCGGCGGTACAGGCGGCATTAAAGGCCGAGGGGCTGGGCTGATCGCAGACTGAGTGCCTTCAGCAGATTCGCGGCAGCGCATCGGCCGACAGCCAGTCGATCATGCGCCGCCCACCGAAGCGGGTCTGCATTTGTACAAAGCGGCGCGCATCGGCGATGACCTCGCCGATGCGCGCCGCGTCCCTGCCCAGCGGGTGGGCACGCAGTGCGGCCAGTGCGCGCTCGGCGCTGCCCACCGGGCAGAACACCAGCAGTCGACCTTCGTTGGCGATGTTGAGCGGGTCGAGCCCGAGGAGTTCGCAGGCCGCCGCCACCGCCGGCCGGAGCGGAATTGAGGCCTCGTCGAGCACGATGCCGACGCCTGACTGCTGAGCGATTTCGTTGAGCGTGGCCGCGACGCCGCCGCGGGTGGGGTCGCGCAGCACGTGGATGTCGGGCGCTGCGGCGAGCAAGTCGGCGATGAGGCCATGCAGCGCGGCGCTGTCGGACACGATCGGCGCATCAAAGGCGAGGCTGTCGCGCACCGACATGATTGCCATGCCGTGATCGCCGATCGGCCCGGATACCAATACCGCATCACCTGCCCGGGCGTTGGCGCCCGAGAGTTCGATGCCGTCCGCCAGCACGCCGATACCGGTGGTGGTGATGAAGACGCCGTCCGCCTTGCCGCGCTCGACCACCTTGGTATCGCCGGTCACGACCGGTACGCCGGCCTCGCGCGCCGCCGTCGCCATCGACGCAACAATGCGCGCCAGGTCGGCAAGCGCAAAGCCCTCCTCGAGAATGAAGGCCGCCGCCAGGTACAGCGGTCGTGCGCCCATGACCGCAACGTCGTTGATGGTGCCATGCACCGCCAGGCTGCCGATGTCGCCGCCGGGAAAGAACAGGGGCGACACCACGTGGGCGTCGGTTGCCATCACCAGCCGGCCCGCTGCGGGAGGCAGGCGCGCGCCGTCGTCACCCTGGGCGAGGTAGGCGTTGCCCAGTTCATGCGCGAACAGCTCGCTGATCAGTTGCTGCATCGCCCGGCCGCCTGCACCGTGCTTGAGTTCGACCTTGCCGGTCTGCAGGTTCAGCGGCGGTGAGTAGTGTTTCCCAAGCTCGGGTTTGCTCATGTTGGCTCCGCCACGGTGGCCGTGTCGCGGAAGCGGCCGTAGCTGTAATGGGCGGCGCAGGCGCCTTCGGACGACACCATGCACGAACCGATCGGGTTGTCCGGGGTGCAGGCGGTGCCGAAGATGCGGCATTGCTCGGGCTGTTTCTCACCGCGCAGGATGGCGGCACATTCGCAGGCCTTGTGGTCGGGTACGGCAACATAGGGCTGGGTGAAGCGGGCTTCCGCGTCGAACACGGCGAATTCGGGCCGCAGTTGCAGGGCGCTGGCGGCCAGGCTACCCAGCCCACGCCACTCGAAGCGCTCACGCAGTTCGAACACCTGCTTTACCCGTGCCTGAGCCTTGACGTTGCCTGCGGGGGTGACGGCGCGGGTGAATTCGTTCTCGACTTCGGCGCGCCCCGTGTTGATCTGGCGCACCAGCATGTGGATGGCGCGCATTACGTCGAGGGGTTCGAAGCCTGCGATCACGACCGGCTTGGCGTAGTCGCGGGCGAAGGGCAGGTAGGGCGCGCTGCCGATCACGGTGGACACGTGCGCAGGGCCGATGAAACCGTCCAGCTGCGCGCCGTCGGGTGTATCGAGGATGGCGTGCATGGCCGGCGGCGTGAGCACGTGGTTGCACAGCAGCGAGAAGTTTTGCAGGCCTTCGACCTGCGCCTGCAGCACGGCGACTGCGGTCGGCGGCGTGGTGGTCTCGAAGCCGATGGCGAGGAACACCACCTGGTGGCTCGGGTTGTCGCGCGCGATACGCAGCGCGTCGAGTGGCGAGTAAACCATGCGGACGTCGGCCCCACGGGCACGCGCAGCCTGCAATGACAGCTGCTTCGATGCCGGTACGCGCAAGGTGTCTCCATAGCTGCACAGGATCACGCCATGATCGAGCGCGAGGCTGATCGCCTGGTCGATGCGGCCGATCGGCAGCACGCACACCGGACAGCCCGGGCCGTGGATCAGGCGGACGTTGCGCGGCAGCAGGTCGGCGATGCCGTAGCGCGAGATGGCGTGGGTGTGGCCGCCGCAGAACTCCATCAGGCGATAGTCGCGCCCGGGCAGGACTTCGCCTGCGATGGCCCTGGCCAGGCCGCGGGCAAGCTCGGGGTCGCGGAATTCGTCGATGTACTTCATGCGTTTTCCGCTTTCGGATCGGTCTGCGGATCGACTGTTGGCGGCAGGGCGCCGATCTCGCGGAACAGGGCCAGCGTGGCCAGCGCTTCGTCCTCGTCGAGTTTTTGCAGTGCAAAACCGACGTGGACGATCACGTAGTCGCCAATGGCGACCTCGTCCACCAGCGCGAGCGAGATGGACTTGCGCACGCCGTCGAGTTCGACGATGGCGTCCGTGTCGCCGATGCGTTCGATGACGCGGGCGGGCAGGGCGAGGCACATGTCAGGACTTCTCCAGGAGATGGTGGGCGATGACCGCCTGGCCGAATGCGATTGCGCTGTCGCCGGGCAGCAGTGCGCGCGGCTCGAGCAGACGCAGGCCGGCGGCGGCGCAGTGGCGGCGCAGGTCGGCGCGGAGCACGGCATTGAAGAAGCAGCCGCCACCGACGGCCACGGTGTTGATGCCGCTGCGGGCGCTGGCATCCTGTAGCCAGGCGGCCAGGGCGGCGCCCAGGGTGGCATGGAAACAGGCCGCGGCGCGGTCTGTGTGCTCCCCGGGTATGGGGCTGCAGTCGGCAAGCCAGGCAAGCAGCGGGCGCAGATCGAGCTGGCCGTCGGCGGTGATGCACCAGCCTTCGCCCAGCGCTGGCGCGGGGCCATGGCGCCTGGCGGCGTTCTCCAGTTCGATCGCGGCTTGCGCATCCGACTGCATTACCGCGCACAGCCCCAGCAGGCCAGCTGCCGCATCGAACACGCGACCCATGCTGCTGCTGGGGGGGCAGTGCAGGCCCCGGTCGAGCAGACCCGTCAGTGCGCGCGCAGCGGGCTGACCGTTGAACCGTGCCGCGATCTCGCCGCTGCGGCCCAGGGCGTGTAGCGCGGCGGCGGCCATGCGCCAGGGCTCCATTGTGGCGCGATCGCCCCCCGGCATTGCCAGCGGGCGCAGGTGGCCGAGACGCGTGCAGTGGGGCCCGCGCACCTGCAGCAGTTCGCCGCCCCATGCCGTGCCGTCGGTGCCGAGACCGACGCCGTCCAGTGCCAGGCCGATCACTGGCGCGTCGAATCCATGTTCGGCGCACACCGCCATGATGTGAGCGTGGTGGTGCTGGATGCCGAAGGCCGGGATGCCGAGCTCCGCCGCCAGTTCAAGGCCGAAGCGGGTGGAGTGGAAGTCCGGGTGCAGGTCATGGGCGATGGCCCGCGGCGGCGCGGGCAGGGCGGCAAGCAGGGCGCGTGCGGTGGTCTCGTGTGCGCTGCAGGCGGCGACGTCGCGCAGGTCGCCGACGCTGCGCGAAATCCACGCCAGGCCATCGTGGGAGGCGCAGACGGTGTTGCGAAACCAGGCGCCCATGGCCAGCACGCTTAAACGGCTGGACACGGGCAGACGGTGCTCCGCCGGCGCGGTGCACGCGCCTGTACGAGGCGTCAGGGCATCGATCACGCGGGCGCCGTTGCGGGGTTTGCGGAGGCTGTCGCGGTGTCTTGCGCGCTGTGGCGATGTCGCGCCGCGCCGTCACGCAGCCAGTCCAGCCAGGCGTCCATGCCGTCACCGCGGGTGGCGGACACGTGCAGGATGCGGATGTCCGGATTGACCTGGCGGGCGAAGGCCTCGGCCTGGGCGACGTCGAAGCTCAGGTAGGGCAGCAGGTCGCACTTGTTGAGCAGCATCAGGTCGGCGGCGCGGAACATGTCGGGGTACTTGATCGGTTTGTCCTCGCCTTCGGTCACCGACAGGATCACCACCTTGTGCGCCTCGCCGAGGTCGAAGGCGGCCGGGCAGACCAGGTTGCCAACGTTCTCGATCAGCAGCAGGCCACTGTTTTCCAGCGCCAGGGTGTCGAGCGCGCGCTCGAGCATGCGCGCATCCAGATGGCAGCCCTTGCCGGTATTGATCTGCACTGCGGGCGCGCCGGTCGCGCGGATACGCTCGGCGTCGCGGCTGGTCTGCTGGTCGCCTTCCACCACCGCCAGCGGCAGTTCGCCAGCCAGGCCTTCGATGGTGCTGACCAGCAGTGTGGTCTTGCCCGAACCGGGGCTGGAGACGAGGTTCAGCGCGAACACGCCTGCTGCGGCCAGGCGCTGGCGATTGCGCGCGGCCTGGGCGTCGTTGCCGGCGAGGATGTCCTGTTCGATGGCGATGTGACGCGCTGCGCTTGCAGCGTCGAGCGGAATCGGGATGGGTGAAACGCCGGCTGGGTTCGGGCCGGGGTTCGGGGTTGGCACCGTGCCTGACGTCGGGGCTGACTTCGTGCCGCCGCGCCGCCGCGCCTGGTAAGGGTGTGCTTGAGGATGAGGGTGAAGCGTGGCGCCGTCGCCGCCACAGCCACAGCTTGTGCACATGCTTGAGTCCTCCGTTCAATCCTTCATTCGACGTCGAGAGTGCTGACCCGCAGTTCGGTACCGCGAATCACCCGCAGCGGTCGCTCGCCGCACTGCGGGCATAGTTCGTACAGGCTGGGCATTGCCGCGCGGATGCCGCAGTCCGGGCATTCGCCCTCGCCGGCGACGGTCTCGATCTCGATGCGCGCCTGCTCGGCACAGGTATCGCGGCACGCGGCAGCAAAGGCGGTTTCCAGTGCGTCGGGGTCGACGCAGGCCAGTTCGCCGATTTCGAGCCTGACCATGCGCACCAGTGCAAAACCCTCGCGCAGGGCGGCCTGTTCGATCAGTTCGATGATGCTCTCGGCGAGCGACACTTCATGCATTCTGACATTCTCCGAAGCCGGGTGTTGGGCCGTCGGCCACAGGGCTTGATCTGCGTCATGATGGGGCAGAATTCTGCCTTGATATGGCTATGCGCGGGCTGTGCGCGGCAGCGCGTCGATGCACAATGACTAAAGGTCGCTTGCATGATGCGGTGAAACCGTTTGACGCTGTATTGGACGCGGGAGAAGGCATGGCTGCCATGGACATCGACTTGATTCTGGATCGACATGCGCGCGAAGCGCATCGTCTGGTCCAGATCCTGCGCGAGACGCAGGACGCACTGGGCTGGCTGTCGCACGGAACGCTGAGCGCAATCGCAGCGGGCCTGGCGATGCCGCGTGCCCAGGTGGAGAGCACGGCCAGCTTCTACAGCTTCTTCCACACCCGTCCGCTGGGCGATTACCGCATCCTGTTTTCGGACAACGTCACCGACCGTATGCTGGGCAGTCAGGATCTGCTGCACGCGCTGTGCCGGAAGTTGTGGGTGGAGCCGGGGCGCGTTTCGGCGGACGGACTGGTCAGCGTCGACACTACCTCATGCACCGGCATGTGCGATCAGGGGCCGGCGTTGCTGGTCAATTACCGCGCGATCACGCACCTGACGCCTGCACGTATCGAGCTCATGGCGGACTTGATCCGTGGTCGCGTGCCGGTCTCCGAATGGCCGCAGAAATGGTTTCGCGTGGCCGACAACATCCGCCGCCGCGACGTACTGCTCGACCACCAGGTGGCGCCGGGCGAAGCGCTGGCCGCCGCGCTGGACCGCGGCCCGGCCGGGCTGCTCGGCGAGATCGAGCGCTCTGCGCTGCGCGGTCGCGGCGGCGCGGGCTTCGGCAGCGACATCAAGTGGCGTTCGTGCCGTGACGCCTGGGGCGACGCGCACTACGTGATCTGCAACGCCGACGAGGGCGAGCCCGGCACCTTCAAGGACCGCGTCTTGCTGAGCAGCTATTTCGACCAGGTCGTCGACGGCATGTGCATCGCCGGCTTCGCGATCGGCGCGAGCAAGGGCTTCATCTACCTGCGCGGCGAGTACCGCTATCTGCTCGAGCGGCTGGAGGCGCAGTTGGCGCAGCGGCGTGAGGCCGGCTTGCTGGGGCGTAACATTCTCGGTCGAGGTTTCACCTTCGACATCGAGATTCACCTGGGCGCCGGTGCCTACATCTGCGGCGAGGAGTCCGCGCTGATCGAGTCGCTCGAAGGCAAGCCGGGCAAGCCGCGCATCCGTCCGCCCTTTCCGGTCACGCACGGCTATCTGGGCCAGCCCTCCACGGTGAACAACGTCGAGACGCTGGCGCTCGCGGCGCTGATCGCGGTGAAGGGTGGGGAATGGTTCCGCACTATCGGCACGCCTGCGTCCACCGGCACCAAGCTGCTGTCGGTGTCGGGCGATGTCGAGCGGCCGGGCATCTACGAATTCCCCTTTGGCGTTACCGTGGCCGAGGTGCTCGAGGCTGCGGGCGCGAACGACACGCAAGCGGTGACCACTGCCGGCGCGGCAGGCGCCTGCCTGGCCGCGGATGAGTTCGACCGCCGCATTGCTTTTGAGGATGTGCCCACCGGGGGGGCGATCATGGTGTTCGACCATCGCCGCGACCTGTTCGAGGTGGCGCACAACTTTGCCCACTTCTTCGCCCACGAGAGTTGTGGTTTCTGCACGCCGTGCCGCGTCGGCACGGCCGTCAATGCGCGGCTGATGAACAAGCTCGCCAACGACCAGGGTTCGCCGTATGACCTCGACGAGATGCACAGGATGCATCAGCTCATGCAGGGTGCCAGCCATTGTGGCCTGGGCAACACGGCGACCCTTGCGCTGTGCGACATGCTGACCAAGTTTCGCCCGGCCTTCGAACGCCGGCTGCATTCGCCGGACTACGAGCCGGGGTTCGATCTCGACGCGGCGCTGTCGCAGGCGCGCCGGATGACGGGCCGCGATGACCCCGGTGCGCATCTGTCCGACAATCTCGGTGCCCTCTCTGACGACCGTTCGAATGAGGTCCGGCCATGACCACTGCCTTTTTGCTCGACGGCGAGGAAGTCCCATTTACCCCCGGCCAGACCGTGATGCAGGCGGCAAGCGCTGCGGGCAAGTACATTCCGCACCTGTGCTGGCATCCGGATTTCAGCGCACATGGCTCGTGCAAGCTGTGCACGGTGAAGATCGGCAGCCGCTTTGCCACCGCCTGTACGACGCGTGCGGCAGCGGGTCAGGAAATCGACAACAGGACCGAGGAGCTCACGGCCAAGCGCCGCACGTTGTTACAACTGCTGTTCGTCGAGGGCAACCACTTTTGTCCATCCTGCGAGAAAAGTGGCGACTGCATGCTGCAGGCCACCGCCTACGAAATGGGCATGCTGAGCCCGCACTTCGACCACTTCTTTCCGGATCGTGGGGTGGACGCCTCGCACCCCGAGGTGCTGCTCGACTTCAATCGCTGCATTCTGTGCGAGCTTTGTGTCCGCGCCAGCCGCGAGGTGGATGGCAAGAATGTGTTTGCGCTGTCCGGTCGCGGTGCGCACTCGCATCTGATCGTCAATAGTGAGAGCGGGCGGCTGGCCGATACCGATTTTGCACCCACTGATCGTGCCGCCGAGGTGTGCCCGGTTGGGGTGATCCTGAAAAAACGCGTGGGCTTCGCGGTGCCGATCGGGCAGCGCAGCTATGATTTGCATCCCATCAGCGCTGAAAGGCCGACTTCCACGGAAGCGGTCGTGAATGTGAAGGAGGGCGGGTGATGCGTGCCGAATCCCTGGACGAGGGCGTGAGTGCACCGCCGCGCAAGCTTAAGGTTGCCACCGTGTCGCTGGCCGGCTGCTTCGGCTGCCATATGTCCTTTCTCGATATTGACGAACGCATTCTGCCGCTGCTGGAGCAGATCGAATTCGACCGCTCGCCGCTCACCGACATCAAGCACTGTGGCCCCTGCGACCTGGGTTTGATCGAAGGCGGGGTGTGCAACGCCGAGAACGTGCATGTGCTGCGCGAGTTCCGCGCCAACTGCAGGGTGCTGGTCGCGCTGGGGGCGTGTGCGGTGAACGGCGGCCTGCCGGCACAACGCAATCACCTGGAACTGGCGGACGTTCTGCAGCAGGTGTATCGCACCGGGTACGGGCTGGTCGAGGGCAGCCGGATTCCCAACGACCCGGAGCTGCCGCTGCCACTCAATCAGGTGCATCCAGTGCACGAGGTGGTGAAGATCGATTACTTCCTGCCGGGTTGCCCGCCATCCGCCGACGCGATCTGGTCCTTCCTGACCGACCTCATTGCCGGCAAGGAGCCGACTCTGGGTCACGGCCTTATTCAATATGACTGATTCAATACAACTGAGCCAACGCGATTGAGCCACATCCCCCCTGTGAGACTGTCATGAGCTTCGAGCTCGAAACCGCTTCGGCTGCCAGTGAGGGCCTGCGCCGCGTTGCCATCGACCCCGTGTCGCGCGTGGAAGGGCACGGCAAGGTGACCTTGCTGCTCGACGAGAACAACAAGGTGCACCAGGTGCGCCTGCATATCGTCGAATTCCGTGGCTTCGAGCGCTTCATTCAAGGGCGGCCCTACTGGGAAGTACCGGTGATGGTGCAGCGCCTGTGCGGCATCTGCCCGGTGTCGCACCACCTGGCGGCGAGCAAGGCGCTGGACGTGATTGTGGGTGCCGATCGCCTGACGCCGACGGCAGAGAAGATGCGCCGGCTGATGCACTACGGCCAGATTCTGCAGTCGCATGCGCTGCACTTCTTCCACCTGTCCTCGCCCGATTTGCTGTTCGGCTTCGATTCCGAGGTGGCGAAGCGCAACATCGTTGGTGTGGCCGAAAAGTATCCCGACATCGCCAGAAAGGGCATCCTGCTGCGCAAGTATGGCCAGGAGGTGATCCGGCTGACCGCCGGCAAGCGCGTGCATGGCACGGGGTCGGTGCCAGGCGGCGTCAACCGGTCGCTAACCGGGGCCGAGCGCGCCGAGTTGCTGAGGGATATCTACCAGATGATCGCGTGGAGCCGCGATGCGGTGAAGATCATCAAGGAGCTGCACCAGAAAAATCCGGCGCTGTACGACAACTTCGGTAGCTTTCCGTCCACCATCATGGGTATGGTTGCGCCCGATGGCAGCCTCGACCTCTATCACGGGGTGCTGCGTGCGAAGGATGCCGACGGCAAGATCCTGTTCGACCAGGTCGACTACCAGAGTTACGACAGGCTCATTACCGAGGAAGTGAAGCCCTGGACCTACATGAAGTTTCCGTACTTCACGGCGATGGGCCCGGAGCATGGCTGGTACAAGGTTGGGCCGCTCGCGCGCGTGCAGAACTGCGACAGCATTCCGACGCCGTTTGCCGAGCAGGAACGGCGCGAGCTTGCCGCCTATGCCGGCGGCAAGCCGATGCGCGCCACGCTCGGTTTCCACTGGGCACGCATGATCGAGATGCTGTTCGCCGCCGAGACGATCAAGGACTTGCTGCATGACGATGATCTTGAAGGCCGCGATCTGGTCGTGAGCGGCGAACGCCGACGCGAAGGCGTGGGTGTCATCGAGGCGCCGCGCGGCACGCTGTTCCACCACTACCAGGTGGGTGACGACGACCTGGTGACCATGGCCAACCTGATCGTATCAACGACCAACAACAATCAGGCGATGAACGCGGCCGTGCGCGAAGTGGCGAAGCAGTACCTGGACGGCAGGGAAATCACCGAGAGTTTGCTGAACCATATCGAGGTCGCGATTCGCGCCTACGACCCCTGCCTGTCGTGTGCGACGCACGCACTGGGCAAGATGCCGCTGGAGGTGGTGCTACTCGATGCGGAAGGACAGGAGATTGATCGCAGGTTCAAGTCGTGATGGTGGCGAAGGCTACGGCGGGCAGTGTCGTGAGCGGGGGCGTTAGCACAGGATGACATTGCCGACGCTGGTTTTCGGCTGGGGAAACCCGGCGCGCGGGGACGATGCGCTGGGGCCGATGTTTGTCGAGGCGGTCGAGGCGATGGGCCTGCCCGGCGTGGAGTGCCTGACCGATTTTCAGCTTCAGGTGGAGCATGCACTGGATCTGAGGGGCCGCAGCCGGATCCTGTTCGTGGATGCGTCGGTGAGCGCAGCCGCGCCTTATTGTGTGGAGCCCTTGACGGCAATCCGCGATGACAGTTTTTCTTCACATGCAATGACGCCTGCTGCGGTCCTGCAGGTGTTTCGGGACGTCGAGGTCGAAGCACCGCCGCCCGCAGTGCTATTGGGCATCCGCGGACAGCAGTGGGAGCTGGGCGATCCGCCCTCGGCGATGGCGCTCGAGAACCTGAGCGCTGCGCTGGTGTGGGCGCAGCAGTGGCTTACGCAGCCGATGGCTTGAGTTCGGCGACCACGACGCGGTTTCGCCCCGTCTGCTTTGCCTGGTACATGGCCCCATCGGCACGCTCAAGCGCAGGCTGGAGAGACTCGTCGAAGCCAAGTCGCGTAACGCCTGCGCTGAAGGTGATGACGATCTTCTGTTGATCAGCCATGAAAAACTCTCGCGTCAGCTCGCGCTGCAGGCGGGTCAGGGCGTTGTAGGCGTCGGCCCCCGAGGTTTCCGGCAGCAGGATCACGAATTCCTCGCCGCCGTAGCGCGCGAGTACGTCCTGCGGACGAAGGTGCTGCCGAACGACGCGGGCCAGGTGAATCAGTGCTTCGTCGCCGACCTTGTGGCCGAAGGTGTCGTTGAGTCGCTTGAAGTTGTCGATGTCGAGCAGTGCAAGCGCAAGCGCAGTGCCCCGCCGTTGCGCCCGGGCCGACTCCGTTTCGAACATTTCCTCCAGACCGCGGCGGTTCAGCGTACCCGTGAGCTGATCGTGGCGCATCAGGCGGCTGGCTTCGCCGAGTTCTTCCTGCAGCTTGGAGATGGTTTCCTCGGCGACCCGCGCCTGCTCACGTGAGGTGGTCAGGTCGTCGCGCGAACGCTTGGCTTCGTCCTGCATGCTCCGTGTTTCGAGCATCACTTCGTCGAGTAGCGGGCCGATCGCGCTGATGTCTTTGGCTTCGGCAATGCGCTGCGCGCAGGCGCCAATACGGTCGTGGTAGGTGCCAGTACTTTCCGAAAAGCGGGCGAGCTGGTCGACGAACCCGGCCAGCATGGTCCGCAGGTGGCGTTGCGCTTCGACCAGGTTGTGCTTCAGCTGACTTTGCTTGTAGATCAGGTCCTTGAGGCGGCGCCCAGCGTCGTCGAGCGATCGCGGGTTGGGCGGGGCGTCGACGAGTTCGCGCAACATCACGATCTGGCCCGCAAGCCAGTTGTCGTCCAGCACCAGTTCGTCGATGTTGCGCAGCAACAGACGGAGCAGTTCGAGCAAGCCGGTGCGCACTTCGGCATCGTCGGCAGTGATCATCTCCAGCCGGTGGGCAAGGCGGCGAATCCGCCCGCCGATCGCCTCTAGTCCGGCGGGTTCGAGCGTCTGAGAGATCTCGTTTGCGAGCTGAGTAGCCTCATCGGCCAGCTCCGGATGATCGCCCAGAAAGGCGGGCACGACGTCCCGCAGTGTGGCGAGCAGGAGCTTGCGTAACCCCTCGACCAGCTCCCGACTGTCGTTCGCAGGCGGAACGACGGGTGGCTTGATGCTTGCCGTATTGGATGCTGCAGCCGTTGGGCCCGATACGGGTGTTGAAGTCGAGGTCGCGGTTGAGGCCGAGGTTGAGCTTGCATCCTCCTTCGGTACAGGACTGTCGTCGGTCGGGGCCTGGTTCCAGCCGCGGAGCAGACCCTGAAGCCGGTTGTACAGCGCCGCCGGCTCGGCTGCGTTGAGCACACGGTCGAGGGACTCGCGCTTGCGCGCTGTGGTCCAGCCTTGCTGGCGCGCCTCCCAGGCGCGGAGCAGATTGGCGATCAGTTCGTTCCAGGACGGTTGCCCGCTTGTCTTGAGACCGTCCATGTAGCGGTCCAGCGCGCCCTCTGCGGCCTTGAGTTGACCGGCCCCGAGAGCCTGTTCGAGCTCTCGCACGAGGCGTTGACGCTCGGCGGTGTCGCGTGGCAGTCGACGTGACAGCTTGCGCAGGAAGGCTTCGGGAGGGGCGTCTTCATGGCTGCGCGTCCCGGCAATCTCGTGATAGAGCTTGAGGTAGTTGTCCGGCGTCGGGGCGATCCGTCGCAATGCGAGTTGGCGAAGCGTTTCGCGGGCGATTTCAGATGGGTTGCTCAGGGTGGCCATGAAAAAGTCTATGAGATTTGACTGGTGTGCTTAATGACAGTCGATACCCGGGAAATTATAGGGACAAGACACCATAAATAGGGCAGGTCATCAAGCTGCGGGGCGGGATGTGCGCTTGATTTCGATCAAATTAGATAATTATCAAAAAGTGATGTGCGGTCGAATCGTAGAATATTCATTGGCACTCGAGTGAACGGAGGGGACAAATGAGAATTCGACAATTTGGCTGGCGCCGCATTCTGGCAGGATTCCTGATTCTGGTGGCGAGTGCCAGTGTGACGGCCGCGACCGGGTCAGGTAGTGCTGCCGAAGCGCCTCTGGGCGTGAGTTCGCTGGTGGGGGGGGCAAAAAGCAAGAGCACGGCGGATCACAGCAAGTTCAAGGAACTGCAGGGACCGTTCAGCTCCGGGCCGGAAGTGACCAAAGCCTGTCTGGCCTGCCACAACGAGGCCGCGCATCAGGTGATGAAGAGCATCCACTGGACCTGGGAGACCATCAGCCCGACCACAGGCAAGAAGCTGGGCAAGCAGTTTGCCGCGAATAACTTCTGCGGATCGGTGCTTTCAAACGAACCGCGCTGTACCAGCTGTCATGCGGGGTATGGCTGGACGGACAAAAACTACGATTTCACCAAGCAGGAGAATGTTGACTGTCTGGCGTGCCACGACACGACCGCAACCTACAAGAAGGTGGCGACTGATGCTGGACATCCGCTGTATGAGCCGCGGGAGATGCCCAAGGGCAGCGGCAAGCTGGTCCAGCCGCCCGATCTGGTCAGAATTGCTCAGCATGTGGGCAAGCCAGGGCGCGAAAACTGCGGTGCCTGCCACTTCAATGGAGGCGGGGGTGACGCGGTCAAACATGGCGATCTCGACACGTCCTTGATCAAGCCGTCGAAGGAGCTGGATGTTCACATGGCTTCGGACGGAGGCAACATGGTGTGTGCCGACTGCCATACCTTCAATGCCCACCAGCCCTCCGGCAGCCGCTATGCCGCGACGGCGAAAGATACCAAGGGGGTCGACATGCGCCACGTCGACCACAATCGTGCGACCTGCGAGTCCTGTCACACGGTGACGCCACACAAGGAAGCCCGGCTCAACAATCACGTCAATAAGCTTGCCTGCCAGACCTGCCACATCCCGGAGTTTGCCCGTGGCGGGATCGCCACCAAGACACTATGGGACTGGTCGACGGCCGGCAAGCGGGGTCCGGATGGCAAGCCGCTGTACATCAAGGACGATCATGGCCATCTGAGCTATTCGGCCGAGAAGGGCGATTTCGCCTATGGCGAAAATGTTCGCCCTACCTACAAGTGGTACAACGGCGTGGTTAACCAGATCTCGATCACGGACAAAATCGACGACACCAAGATTCTTGAACTGAACCGCGTCGAGGGTTCGGCCGAGGATCCCAATGCCCGCATCTGGCCGTTCAAGGTCATGGTCGGCAAGCAGCCGTATGACCCAGTGAACAAGACGCTAGTGGTCAATCATGTTTATGGCGCCGACGACACCTCGTTCTGGAGCAACTTCGACTACGAGAAATCGATCAAGGCGGGCATGGACTATGCCGGCTTCCCCTACAGCGGGCAGTTCGATTTCATCGAAACGCGCATGAACTGGTTCATCACGCACATGGTTGCACCCAAGGAAAAGGCAGTGGCTTGCCAGGAATGCCATACGCGCTCGGAAGCAGGTCGTCTGACCGAAATCACCGACATTTACCTGCCGGGGCGTGACCGCAACGGATGGATCGATCTGTTCGGCGGTCTTGCGGTCGTCGGTGCGATCGGCGCCGGAGCGGCACATGGCATTGCCCGTATCATCACGCGTCGCAAGGGGCACTGAAAATGAGTGAGCAACGCATCTACATCTACAAGCGTTACGAGCGTTTCTGGCACTGGTCGCAGGCCGCCCTGATCATCGTGCTGATGATCACCGGGTTCGAGATCCACGGTGTCTACAGCCTGATGGGATTCAAGGACGCGGTGAACCTGCATACCCTGGCGGCCTGGACGCTGGTGGTGATCTGGGCATTCACGATCTTCTGGCAGTTCACCACGGGTGAGTGGAGGCAGTACATGCCATCGCTGAAGAACGTCACCGCGATGATCCTCTACTACACGGTGGGCATATTCAAGGAGATGCCTCACCCCTTCCGCAAGACGGTGGTGCAAAAACACAACCCTTTGCAACGCCTGGCCTATCTGGCCCTGCTGGCATTCATCTCGCCGATGATTTGGGGGTCCGGGCTGCTCTACCTCTTCTATGCCGACTGGGCTCGTCTTGGCCTTGATCAGTACCTGTCGCTTGATTTGGTGGCAACGGTGCACACCTTGGGCGCGTTCATGATCACCGCATTTTTCTTCATCCATGTGTACCTCACGACAACGGGACACACGGTCTTGGCGCACATCAAGGCGATGATCACCGGGTGGGAAGACGTGGACGAAATCCCTCCGGCCCCTGCGGCGCGGGCGAAGTCTCACGCATCGCGAACCTGACCAACAGGCAAGCAAGAAAAAATGCCCCGCAGATGCTTCACGCGGGGCATTTTTTTGGTGAGTGGTTGGTGAGGACATCTATCCGGCATGCTGCGCCCTCGGCGCGAGTCCGCGCTGCGTGCATGATGTCAGCTTCTGACACGTTTCCGAGGTGCCTCGGACGGGTAGAATACGGGACCTGATGACCCATGGGCGAGCTTGACTTCGCCCCGCCTGCAAGAGTTCTCGTCCTACATGACCACCGAAAAAGACAGCATCTCAGCCGAATCGCCTGCTTCAGCTCCCGCCACCGAAGCCGCTGTGCCGCGTCAGCGAATCGAGCCGCGTGCTCTGCTGCAACGCCTGCAAAAGGAATTCCCCGCCTTTCGCGATTGCAAGCCGCTGGCACTGAAGATCGACGCCGCCATCGCCGAGCGCCTGCCCGATATCGACCGCAAAAGCCTGCGTGCTGCAATGCGTATGCATACGGCGTCGACCCGTTACCTTAAAGCCATCGAGCGTTCGCAGGAGCGCTTCGACCTGGATGGCCAGCCCGCAGGAGAGGTGACCGAAGAGCAGCGCACGCACGCATCGACAACCCTGAAGGAGCGCTTTGCAGCGGTCGCCAAGCAGCAAAAGGAAAAGCGCGAAGCTGAGGCCGCAGAAAAGCGCAGTGCGGAAAAGCTGCAGCAACTCATGAACAAGTTCGGCCACTGAAGTGATTTCGCGGCCCTATTACCGCCCTTGAAGCAGGTCCTGCGAACGCACAAGCCAGGTTGCTGAGCCAGCAAGCACAGCCAGCGTAATTCCGGCTGCGGCGTTGCCGATTCCGAACATCAGCCCGGCAAACAGGCCAGTGGCGAGAAGCAGGCGGGTTAGCAGGGTTTCGGTCATGATCGTCTCCGGCAGCGGTTGGTTGGTGTACTGTAAATCTATACAGTTCATGATGCAAGTGCATCGTGCAACCTGTTGTGCAGGCTTGCGCTATAATCCGCAGCCGACGCCGGCATAGCTCAGTTGGTAGAGCAGCTGATTTGTAATCAGAAGGTCGTGGGTTCGATTCCTATTGCCGGCACCAATGAAATCAGGCATTTACGCCAGCCCTTCGGGGTTGGCGTTTTGCTTTCTGTTCCCGTGTAGCCACGGTGTAGCCAAATCCAAACGGTGTAGCCACGCGGCCGGCCTCGCTGGCGCAGGGTGCCGGCCACAGCCCAGGCGCGGGCTTGGGTGTCGCTGCACATGCTGGGGCTCAGGAGTCGCGCCAGGGCCGGCGGATAGGGTCGTTACCCTTGGCGCGGCGTGCGCGGGGCTTGGCGGCCGTCCTGCTCGGTCTGGGGTGCATCGAGACTAGCGGCGTGTGCCCATGAAAAACCCGCCACGCGGGCGGGTCTGTTTGCCGGTGCTGATCCTGGTCAGCCGGTGCGAATGCCGCGCTCCTTCACTTCGTCATGCCAGCACCCGGCCATTTCTTCGAGATCATCCGCGATGTGGCGGCCAGCGCCAGCCAGGGCGAGCAATCGGCGGTCGTCCTTCGCCTCGTTCTCAATGGTCTTGAGGATCGCGGCCAGTTGGCTGAAGCCCTCGGCGCTCAGGCGTAGGTAGCTCAGCACGTCGGCTGCGTGTGTCGGTGCGGTCATGGCCTCGCCCCCTTGGCACGCGCCAGCAGCTCAGTCCGCGCGCTGTCGCCTAAATCAGCCTTGGCGCCTATCGAGTCGAATGCAGCCCCCAGACTGCACAGCAGGCTAAAGATGCTTTCGCCATCCTGGAAGCTGCCCGCGCCGCCCTGTTGCAGTGAGTCCGATTCAATGATGCAGGCGAGCCCATCGCAGACACTCGCCATGCGCCGCGCGTCATCGGCGGCGTGCTCGGCGAGGTCTGCCAGGGCCGACAGATCGGCGTCGGTGAGATGCGGACGCGCCGCCTCGAACAGCATGCGCGAGGTGTCGATTTGAACGGTCATGGTCAAGCCCTCCCGGCAAAGGCGAGGCGGTAGGCGGTCGCGGGCCCAGCGACAAGGCGCAGGATGCGGTACATGCGAATTCGAGCGCTCTGGATCATGCTGCACCCCCTTGCGCTTTCGCCAGTGCAGCACGAAGCGCGGCCAGCACCCCACCTTCAGGTGTGCTCGTACTCGGAATCCACTTCTGGCGCGTCAGCAGTGCTTCAGCATCGGCACACGCTTGGTGCAGCTCAGGCGCGGCAGCAAGCAGCCGAGCGTGTGCGACCAGCTCGGCATCGGCCATATCGTCGTCGACGTGAATGGTCAGCAATCCACTGTCGAAAATGCCGACTACTGAGGACGCGGCTTGCGTGAGGGTGTGGGCAGGCGTGCCCGTGGTGATGGTGTGCATGGTGATGACTCCTGAGCGTTGCGGTATCAATCCGCGCCCCACTTCCCAATGGGGCGGCGGAACCGTGTGAGGTGGGAAGTACCGGGCTCAGGGACCGGCCACCCTTGCGGGTGCCCCACACGGCCCGCCATTGAACGCACGAAGCCATGCAGCCACGAAAAAGCCGCGTCAGTGCGCGGCCTCATCGGCCTGAGCATTTTCGGGCTTCCCAACCCGGTCGGCGTTGTTTGCGCCGACAAAAGCATCATCGCCGCGATGTGCGTCACGGTCAAGCGGTGTGGGCGTTCCTACTGTCGGCGGTCCTCAATCACAACGTCAGGCGACCTGCGGTACTGAGGCGCGGCCAATTCTGGGTCGCCACTCTTTTTGCACTGGAAGATCACATCTACGCCGCAGCAGATGGGCTCGCCTGTTGTGGTGATGTTCGTTACGAGAACTTCCTTGCTGAGCGATGAGCAATGAGCGCTCGCCTCCGAAAGCGCGATCTTTCTTGCGCTCGGTGCCCCTCCTCTTGCTGGGGCTGCGTGCGCTGAGATCGAATACGTGTCAGGCCCAAGCGGCAGTACGCCGCTTGAAGATGCACAGGCCGTTGCAACGACCGCAGCCGCTGCGGTGATGGCAAACGAGATTGGCGATCGCATGTTGCCTCCGGGTGGAATATACGAAAGTAAGTCTATGGCAATCGCTCAGTCGTCGGTAATTCTTTCTGGATCGCCTACGCGCTACACTCTTCGCCGTCCCGTGCAGGTGAACCACCTTTGGGCAATTGCAGCCCATCATCTCGTACCTGCCAGGGCGCTCGTCTGCTACCTTGTGCGTGCGCCGCTCAGTGACTGTCCCAGAGCGCCCGGATGCCCAGGCATCAGCACTAGATTGGCTGGACTGGGCGGCGCGCCGCCAGCTCCTACCCTTTGCACCTGTGCCCCGCCTCGTGACGCACAGGCAAGCTCACCCCCTCATGCGATCCACCCGCCACCGCGAATCCGGCAGCGTAGCGGCGGAACTGCGCCCGGATGTGCTCAGGCTCCAGCAGACAGAAGCGCGCAACACGGCGCGTCATCGGTCCCGCGTTGAGTACATCGAGGCAGGCGGCCCGATAGATGCCGCTCGGGTCGGCCTTCCCCACCAGGTGCGCACGGGCATCGTCGAGCAACAGCGCGAGCACTGCATCCCATAGCGCCAGCTCTCCGGCCACGTCATCGAGCGTCATCGGCACGCCCTCGATTCCGTGGATACCGCATGGATACCGCGCCGCCGACGCTGGCGGATACCAGCGCCTTCGTCACTAACCTGCCCGCTAACCGCAGGCTCGCTAACCTTGGCGTCAGCGCCAGCGGCGGCGGACCGCTGGTAACTCACGGCTGGTAACTCGCCCTGGTAACTGAGGTTTTCTGATGCGCTCATGGGGTGCCATCCCGCCCTTCATTCGCCCATCGTCCACGCACCGCCTCTCGGCACCGCTCGCGGCCTTCGTCGCTGGTCGGTCCGGTGCTGAGGCCACCGTGCAGCTTGCATCTGCCGTTCATGTAGATCGCGGTCAGCTTGCACCGCGTCCCTGCCCTGGTGCGCGCGCCACAGGCTAGGCCGATGAGGTCACGCGGCATCGGTGGATACTCCGGCGGCGGGTGCTGGTATCCACGTTCTGCCCACTCGCAGGCGATGCGCTCGTGCTCGGTGTGATGAGCGCGCCAGCGTCGGCGGCGGTCTGCGTCGGTCGTTGGTGGCGCTGCGGGCGCGCACTCTGTTGTGCTTGCGGTCATGCCTGCCCCTTGCGTCGATTGAGTTCATTGAGCCAGTCCCCAGGCTCGGGCGGGATGACGACTTCAACCTCGATGCCGCGCAGTGCCAGTCGATGCGCTGCCCGGTACGCTGCTGCCTGCCCTGCGAAGTTGGCGTCGCTGTCCCCGAAAATGACGACGAGCTCCACGCCCTCCGGCGGCTCGAAGCTCTCGATACCGGCGGTGCTGATGCAGGACCACACAGGCACCTCGAAGAGTTCAGCGGCGGCTAGCGCAGTCTCGATGCCCTCGGCTATTCCCAGGGTTCGGGAAACGGGCGTCAGGCGGATTGCCGCGCCAGCAAGGGCTAGCCCTTCCATCAGCTTCTTCGGCTCCGGCACAGACGCTTTTCGTGCGTCCTGAAGGTAGGTTCGGTGCATCGACACCGCGCGACCGGTGGCATCGGTCACGGTGGCGAGCATCGTTGGGAACTTGCCCAGCACCGCGTCGCCGTCCCAGTAGGACAGGCTCGGATGCAGTCGCACGGACTCCGGCAGGTCGTACAGGCGCAGTCCTCGCCCAGCCAGGTAACGGCATGCCTCGTCGTCTCGCTCGATGGGCTTGGACTCCCGGAACGCGCGGCGTAGTGCCCTCAGCTTGTCGTCGTCGGTGCGCTCGTTCCTGGTGGTGGTCGGCTGCACCGTGCCGGCGATACGTTCGACCTCGCACGCCACATCCCGGAAGCTCTGCCCGGTGATGCCCATCGCTAGCCGCAGACCGTCACCCGCACCGCACCCGCTGCAAAAGTACGTTCCCCGGCCTTCCTTGTCGTCGAAGCGGAAGCGGTCGCGGCCACCACACAGCGGGCAGGGGCCGTGCTTGCCGGACAGGGCGCGCTCGTCCATGCCCAGGACGGTCAGAATCGACCGCCAGTGGCCTTTCGCGACCTCGCGCACGTCTAGCCTGTTACCCATGTGCGCGGCCCTCCTGCTGCTTCTCGCGGGCCTTGGCGAATCGGATTTGCTGAGACTTCAGCCAGGACAGCAACTCACTGCTCGGCGCGGCGGTGACTTCTCTCATCCCGCGCGGCCACACGTCGAACATCGCGCGGTACTTGTGCGCCACCCAGCCGGATGAATAGCCCTTGTTGCGCGCGACCTGAAGCAACTGCGAATAGACGTGCTGCTTGCGGTCGGGGGTTGCGGGCTTCTTCGTCTTGCGGTCCAGCTTACGCAAGTCGCCATCGCGCACCTCGATGTCGTTCTGACGCTCGGGCTCGAACTGACACTTCGGGCATTCGTGCGTCCCAGCCGGCTTCACGAACTTGCAGCTCGGACACGGCTTCGGCTCAGGCTTCTCGCGCTCTTGGCGTCCGGCCTTGTTCGGGTTGCCGTCGCACAACTCAAGCGGCAGGTCATCGAACGGGTGGCCGATGCGCTCGACGCTGCCTGAGTGGTCAAGCAGCAGCGCGTGCGTCTTGCCCAGTGCTGGCCGCAGAACCCTGCCCACCATTTGCAGAAACCTCGTCAGGGACCGCGTGGGCCTCGCCAGAATCATGCAGGCGGTGTCGGGCACGTCGAAGCCTTCGGACAGCAGGGACACGTTCGACAGCACAGTGAACTCGCCACGCTCGAAGCGGGTCAGGATGTCGGCGCGCGTGTCGTCATCCATGTAGCAGTCAAGGTGCTCGGCAGTCACCCCGGCGGCCTGGAACTGCTCGACGATGTGCCGGCTGTGCGCGATGCTCGATGCAAAGCAAATCGTCTTGGCGCCGTTCGCAAGTCTCAACCAGTGCGTGATGATGTCGCCCACCAGCGCGGGCTTGTCGGCGGCGTCGTCAATGTCAGCCTGCCGATAATCCTGCTCGCCCTCGGGCGTGCGGGACAGCTTCGCGCCGGTCATGTCGGGCTTGCTCGGGCAGTAGATTTCGAGGTCGGTGAGATAACCGTCGTCGACCAGCCCCTGCACCGTCGCGCCGACGACAAGCTCCTCGAACAGCGGCTTACCGCCCAGCTCGGGATACGGCTTGCCCAGACCTCGGGCGAATGGCGTCGCGGTCAGTCGGACGACTGGAACCTTGTTGTACCGAAACAGCAATCGGCGGTACTTCTCGCTGCCGGCTACGGAGTGCGCTTCGTCGATGATGAACAGCACCACATCGTCGAAGACGTAGTTCCGAGCGTGAACGGTGTCGACGCTGCACACGACCACCCGATGATGCAGGCCGGCGGTGTTATCTCCTTGGGCGATGCCCACATCGAGGCCGGCGGCGCGCAGGCCGGCGGCGAACTGATGCACGAGCTGCTTGCGGTTTGCCAGAACGATGATGCGGCCTGCCGACTTGGCGAGCGTCAGTTGCACGATAGCGGTCGCCACGCGGGTCTTGCCGCCTCCCGTGGGCAAGTAGGCCATGAGGCGCCGCTTGCCCGAGCGCAGGGCCTCGCGGGTGGCATCCACGACGCTCGACTGGTACTGGCGCAGGTCGATGATGCCAGCCCCAGCCAGGGAATGATGGCTTGTGCTCATACCTCACCCCCGATGCCCAGGTCGCGCTCTGCGGCGCGTACATCGCCCTCGAAGTCGCCTGAAACCTGCTTCGCCTTGGCTCGGGCTTGGGGGGTTCCGGCTGCCGCTGCGTGTGGTGTGTGTATACTTCCTATTGGGTGCTCGTTACGTACAACGTCACGTTGATTGCATAGATTCTCAACGTCATGTTCATCGTTACGTACAACGTCACGTTCATCGTTACGTTTCGCTTTGCGCGCGGCGGTCGCGGCCTTCGTCCGCGCCGCATTCCTGTTGATGGCGTCATAGGCGGCCTCAAGTTCTTCATCAAGACGCCAGTGCAGCCATTGGCCGTGCAGGATGTCGAAAAAAGGCTCCACGTCAGGACGAATGCCCCCCCACTCATCGGGCGATAGGCCGACAAGGCGAGCTAGAACGCGGTCGTCATCCTTCGCTGGGCCGGATTGCCAGTAGGCGTGCATCAGGCGCATGAGACAGCCGAATGCCTCGGGGTCGAGATGTTGCGTCTCAGCAATCAGCGCAGGCAGCTGGACGCTGAAGCGGAACGGGCGCGGTGGGTTCGCGCTGCTGCGGCGACTCGGGGGGGGGCATCACGCACCCCCCACCAACACCAGGCCGGCGACTACGGCCAGAAGCGCCAGCTCGGGCGTGATGAATCCAGCCTGCCCGGACTGCGCCTTGTACGCGGCCACGGCGGCGCAGGTCGCGGGGTCTTGCAGGTCGACCCAGTACCGCTTGATGGGATCGCGCCATCCGGGGAGCGTGATCCAGTCGGAGCACACCGCCCAGCCGTCGTCGACAAGCTCGTCGATATAGGCGGCCAGTCGCCAGGACCGGCGGAAGTCCGCCTGCGTGATCTTGCCGGCGACGATGGCGGCGAGCGCAGCATCCTTGGCCGTGCCAGGGCGCGGCAGGATGGGCACAGGCGCAGCCGGTAGCGTGCCGGGGAAAAGGTCGGTGGTATGATGCTGGCGCTGTTCCAGGGCGCCCGCTTTCACTTCGGTGGGGCGGACGTTTTTCATTGCGCCACCTCGCCAGCGGTCAGGCGGGCGATAGCCTCGCAGGGCCATGCAAGCATGCGATTCGGCAGCTTTACCGGGCGGATGCCGAAGTAATGCCCATCACGGCAAAGGGCTGCGCGCAGGGTTTGCGGCTTGATATGCAGGGCGTCGGCGGCCTGCTCGGTCGAGCAGGTCCTGGCGAGCGGCGCATCATTGCGCCAGGTGGCCGGGGTGGTTTTGACTTGCATTTTGCGGCTCCGTCGATTGATGACGGTCCGCATTAAATGCAGCGGTATTCATTCGTGTAACTGCACCGCAGTGCGCCAGAAATGAATTTTCGGTGCACTGTCAAATGCTCATAACCGTCTGAATCTAGGCGATTTCCATGGCCTTCTTGGGCATGCAACGCACGCTCAGCGTCGCCCCTAATTCCGGTGCGATATGCGGCAGTGCCAGCCGGTAAAAGTCGGTCGGCTTGGCGTAAGGGGCCAGCGCGCACAGGCCGGCGCGGTGCTTGGCGAAGGTGTTCGGTGCGCGATTGAAGCTGCGGGGGTAGAGGCTCGCGCACAGCCAATGAAAACTTCCATCGTCGTCGGCGGACTTACCCAGGGGGCCGGGCATGGCATGGCGGTCGAAGCCCTGCCTGGTCGCAGCGGCGTAGCGTTCCAGGGCGTCGAGGATTTGCGCCAGCAGGGCAGGGGAAGCTGATTTCTTGCGCCCCCTCGGCCTTGTCTCTTTTTCGGGCTTGGCGGCCTGCCCCCGGTCCGACTCGCTCTCCGCCCCTGCCACGTCACACGCCTTGCCCCACGCGCGGACGTGGTTGCCAGGGTCCCGCCCTTGCTCATCCAGCCATGCCAGCACATCGCCAGCGGCCACCATCTTGCAAGGGCCAGCGGGCAATACCGTGAACCGGTCAGGTTCGCACAGCAGCATGCGCACCTCGCGCGGGCGCTCGGCATCTTCAGCGGCTAGGTCGCATCGCTTGATTGCATCGTGCATCACCTTTCGCACGACCTCGAAGTCGGCGGCGCGGTTCCCGGCGGCGAGTATTGCCGCCTGCTCAAAGCTCAGGCGCTTGGGCCAGCCCTTCAGCTCTTTCGTGTCGGCTCCGCACGCGTTGGCGGCGAATTCCCATGTAATCGACATTCTTTGCGCTCCATCCTGCACCCATCGTTAAAGGTGCCACCCCAGGCCGGTGATGGTGTCCGGCTTTTCCCTCCGTCGAGGTAGGGGCGGCGTTGCTCGGTCAGGCGGCGCGCTCTTGCTTCGGCTCGAAGCGAATCACCAGCCGCTGCCCGCAGGCCTCGGCGTACTTGCGCAGGGTCGCCAGGGAAGGGGCGTGCTTGCGGCTGCCGATGCTGCCCTCGATGCGGGCCACGACGGGCTGCGATACGCCCATGCGCTCGGCCAACTCCGTCTGCGTCAGGCCGGCACGCTGGCGAGCGCGCAGCAGCTCGGCCAGGGCGGCGAACTCATCGGCCATGCCGTCGTAGGCCTCACGGAATGCCGGGTCGCGCTTGCTGGCCTCCTCTGCGAACGCGCGGGGGTTGAAGGCGACAGGGTTGTATTTCTCGCTCATGGGCGGACCTCCTTCATGCGGCGGCGTGCGGTGTCCAATGCGCGCTGCGGGGTTTGCTCGGTCTTTTTGATGAAGCCGTGAAGGATGACAACGCGCTTGCCCACGACGGTGCAGAACAAGGCGCGTCCGATGCCTTCCTGCCCCTTGGCGCGAATCTCGAACAGTCCGTCACCCATTGCGCGGGTGTAGGGCATGCCCAGGTTCGGGCCATGCTCTGCGATGCGTTCGGCAATCCTGGTGAAGCTGGCAAGAATGCCGCCGGGCCATTCCGTCACCTCAGCCTGCACGGCTTCGTTGAAGAACTCGATGCGGTAGCTCATGAGGTGAATATAGCTTGCGTGCTATAGAAAGGCAATGGCAGTCAGGCGACCACACGCAGCGCGGGCGCGGCCTCTTGCTCGGTCGGCTGCTCGATGCCGGCCTCGGCAAGAATCCACGCCTCGATGCGCTCGTGCCACATGCGCAGCAAGTCGAGCGGGCGGCGGCGGTAGTGCTTTTCAGCTAGGGCACTGGGCTTGTGCCCCATGATTTGCGCGGACACGCCAGCGGGGCATTCCACCCACTCGGCCAGGGTGCCGAAGCTGCGGCGCAGGCCGTGAAGGCTCAGGGCGGGTAGGCCAGCGGCAGCAAGGGCGCGATTGTGGGCGGCGCGGGGCTCTTGCAGCCGTCCAGATGCGGCGGTCTTGCTGGCGAATACCCAAGGCGACGGCTTCCAGGCGTCGAGGTCGTTGCGGATGCGCTGGCCGTGAAGAATGCGCCACTCGGGCGGCGGGGTGTCGTTGCGGCGCTTCAGGTCGAATAGCAGGCCGGCCACATACGGCGTAAGCGGAATCGTGCGCTCGCCTTCTACCTTGTCGCGGATGGTCAGGCTTTGCCACTTGAATTCAACGTCATCCCAGCTTAGGCCGGCCAGCTCTTCGCGGCGCGCTCCGGTCAGCAGCAAGGCTTGCAGGTAGGCGGACGACACGGCGGGCAGAGCGCGGACGGCATCGAACCAAGGACGCAACTGCTCACGCTGCATGCAGTCATCCTTGGCTTGCTTCTTCGGTAGTTCCTCACGAGTCAGGCGACCGGCGCAGGCGTCGGCGTGTACCTGCTCCTGGTACTCGGGACGGTCGGCGCACCAATTCAGGAAGCCGCGCAGATAGGCAAAGCCATTCCTAGCCAGGGTGGGGCGGGTCTCGGCTTCATCCTTCAGGAAGGCGCGCACGGCGGCGGCGTCAATCTGCTTCAGTGGGCGTGCCAGAAGGGGCAGCAGGATGCCGGGCTGTGTCGTGTCGCCTTCACCCTTCTTGCGGCCTCGGGTCTTGGGTTTCCCGCCCTCTGTGCTGGCGCGCTGGTGTTCAAGTAGCGTGCGGGGGCTCCATCGGGCGGCGCGGGCCCCCAGATAGGCATTCCAGGCTTCCAGGGCTGCCGCCTCGGTGCGTCGGGCCTCTTCCTGCTTGGCCTCTGCTGCTGCGATGCGCTCGGCCTTCTCTTGGCGCGGGTCGATACCCTGGTCAATCATGGTTTCCAGGCGGCGCGCTTCGGCGCGGGCATCGTCAAGGTTCCACGCGCGCACGTCGCCAATGGTCACGCGGATGGTGCGGCGGCTCAGCTTCGACTCGAAAATGAAGGACTTCGCGCCAGCGGTCGCACGAACGGCAAGGCGGGGCGCATCCGTGTCCCACAGGAAGGCTTGCTTTACACCCTTCAGGTAGGTGAAGCGGCGAATTCGGTCAGGGGTAAGGCGTTCGCGTTGCATGGTCGTGGCCTCGGTCCGGTTGGCTACATGGTGGCTACATGGCGATTCTGTGTAGCCACGGTGTAGCCAAATTATAGCAATGCCGCTCAATGCCCATCAACACAGAAAACACAAAAGCTCATAAATAACATGGTGATACCGGCTTTTTATACATGCTGCTCAACACCAATAAATACCATGTTTTGCAAATTTGTAATCAGAAGGTCGTGGGTTCGATTCCTATTGCCGGCACCAATGAAATCAGGCATTTACGCCAGCCCTTCGGGGCTGGCGTTTTGCTTTCCGGGGGGCGTGTAAGCAGGTTGTAAGCACGGGCATGAAGTCAGACAGAAAGCGTGCGCGCTTTGTCGTTGTCGATTGTCGTGACACTCGTTTGCAGCGGCGTTGCTCAGTCAGGTCGTCATTACTGCGGGCGCACGTTGCACTATGGGAGCCCCGGCGGCGCGGGCTTTCCACAGGTCATAGGCAGCCTGCTGCGCTATCCATGCGTCTGCACTGCCCCCGTTCTCCACGCCTAGCCAGCCTTCGATGCGAAGGGCCATTTCAGGCGAGACGGCAGCACGGCTGTTCAGCACACGCGATAGCGTCGCACGGGTCACGTCAAGCTGCGCGGCGGCTTCAGTTACGGTCAGCCCCAGGGCCGGCAGTACGTCTTCACGGAGCGTTTCGCCGGGGTGCGGCGGGTTGAACATCGTCATCATGGTGTTGCCCTCAGTGATAGTCTTGGTAATCCACCAGAACCGCGTCAGCGCCGTCAAAGCGGAACGTCAGACTCCAGTTGCCATTAACGGAAACCGAGTAGTGGCCTGTCAGGCCCCCGACAAGCGCATGCAGGCGCCACCCCGGCAAGTTCATATCCTCGGGTGCCTTGGCTGCGTGGAGCCGCGCAAGCTGGCGGGCCAGCTTTGACGCGTGATGCGGCTGGATGCCTGCCTTGCTGCCGGTTTCAAAGAAGTCTTGAAGCCCTTTGTGCTCGAAGCTTTTAATCATGGCTTAGTGTATATCGTAGCGTTACACGTTTCAAAGAAATTCTGATTCGCCAACCATACGCAGCGCGGGCGCGGCATCTTCCTGGTGCGCGTGCTCGATGTCGGCCTGTTCCAGAATGCAGGCTTCTATCTTGGTGTGCCATACGCGCAGCAGGTCGAGCGGGCGGCGGGGAGCCGTTGGCTGTTGTGTTGCCTGAGCTGGATTGATGATCGACGCGGACACGGCGCCGAGCCTGCAGCTCAGCGCCGCTCTTGCGCGCGTAGCATGTCCTTGAGTTCCGCGAGCTCGACGCGCAGCACGCGCATCTCTGTGTGCAGATCTGCCTCAATGTGATCGCGCGCGTCGCCCACTGCGCTGACCGTGGCCTCGGTTTCTGCGCTGGCGAAGCTTTGCATCGCGCTCACGATCACACCGATGAACAGATTCAGCATCGTGAACGTCGCGACCAGGATGAACGGAATGAAGAACATCCACGCATATGGAAACACCTCCATCAGCGGTCGCACGATACCCATCGACCAGCTCTCGAGCGTCATGACCTGAAACAGCGTGTAGAGCGACCTACCCAGCGTGCCGAACCAGTCTGGAAACCGGTCGCCGAAAACCTGGGTCGCGATCACGCCAAACACGTAGTACACGAGGAAGAGCACCATTGCGATCGACCCCAGGCCGGGCAGCGCCGCGAGCAGCCCGCCGACGACGCGACGCATCGACGGCACGATCGTTAGCACCCGCAGAACGCGAAGAACGCGCAACGCACGCAGCACCGCGAACGGGCCGCTGGCCGGAATCAGCGCAATTGCGACCACTGCGAAGTCGAACATGCTCCACGCATCGCGGAAGAACGCGCTGCGCCAGGCAATGAGTCGCAGGCCGATCTCCAGCACGAACACGGACAGCATTGCCTGATCGAGCAGCCGTAGCCAGGCGCCGTGGCGCGCCATCAGCACGTCCGACGTCTCTAGCCCCAGCACCACCGCGTTGAGCACGATCAGGGCGAGGACCGTGTGGCGTACGTCGGCGCGTTCGAGAAACCGCTTCAAAGCTGTGGGTTCGGTCACCATCTGCTCGCGGCCATCGCTCACTGCCATCGCAACTTCGCTCCGTTGACGGGCCTTTCCACGCTCGGACGCAAACGGAGGGCAGGGACGACACCGCTGCCGGCGAGCGCACACTCAGCGCGGGGGGCTTGCGTCGAGCAAGCTGAGCTTGACACTTTATGCACCGCGCACCATCGAGAGCACGCTACGCGCATCGAGCGTCTTCGCCTTGGCCTGAATATCGGGCAGGTAGCGGGTGCTGAGACCCTGGGCTTCCTGCACGGTGCTCGCATAGGCCTCCTTCAGCATCTGCGTGGACAGCTCGCGTCCGCCGGCGTAGTAGCGCTTTGCTACCTGACCCAGGGCGTAGGTCGTGGCAAAGCTCATACCCGTGCTCACGGCTTGTTGACCCACGCCACGCAACAGGCCGCCGCCCAGTTTGCCCAACAGCCCACCCAGCAGCTTGCGGCCCGCCTGTTCCAGATACTGCGAGGTCAGGCCGACGCCGGCTGTAGCCAAAAAGTCCTTGATGTGCCCGCGGTCGAGTTCGAAGCCGTACGCCGTGCCGACGCGCCATACCAGTTTCATCTGCAAGGGGATGATCGCCATCGTCGACAGCGTCTCGGGCAGCAGCTCAAGCGCACCGTTGAGGATGGCCGCCTTGAGGATGGCATCGTCGAGTCCGACCTCGTCAACCGCCGCGCGCAGGTCTGTGACGGGGCCCGCGAGGTCCTCACCGGTCACCGGCAGCGCGGCGATGGCCTGTGCTTCCTGCACAAATGCCGCCGAGGCACTGGCATCGAGGCCGAGCGCAGCCCGTACCTCGGCCAGGAAGCGTTGCTCTGTGTCCGACAGCGTGCCGTCAGCGTCGCATACACAGACCGCCATCTCGTAACCAAGCCGTTTCGCCTCGGGGCTCTTCAGCTGTTCGATGACGTCGGGCAAGGCGACGCGCTTCATGAGCACGTCCTGGTAGAGCGTCGAGAGGTGAATCACGTCGTCCTGCGAAAAACCTTGCGCGACGCGCCTGATCTCCGCCCGCTCACGCTCGTGCTTGTCGCCGTCGGCAAACGACGCCAACAGGCACAGGGTAAGGATTGCCCTGGATTCTTCGGGATGCATGCTCATTGCTCTGGTCCTCCAATTCCCGGCAGCATCAGCAGCGCCTGGGGCACGTTGAACAGCCTCAGGCCGGCGCCCAGTACGGACGTCACCGATGATGCTCGGATCTGGCAAGCGCGCAAGCGCACTCGTCTTGTTTACTTTATTGATGCGCGGGCAGCTTCCGCTTTGGCCTTGGCTTCATCGGCCATGCGCTGCAAATCCTGCGCCTCCTTTTCTGCAGCCACAGCCTCGGCTTCCTTGGCCATGGCGGCATCATTGTTCGGTGACAGGCCTCCTGCCAGCGCATTGCCGGCCATGGAGCCCACCACACCACCCACGACGGCGGCACCCATGGTTCTCCCCAGGCCCGGGCCGGCCACAGCGGGCGCCGCCGCTGTCGGCCCTGCAGTAGCAGCGGCAGGCGCTTTTGCCGCAGTGGCGGGTGCCGTGGCTGGCGTCCTGTTGAAGCTCGAAGGCGCGGATTTGGTACTGCCAATGCGTTTGGCGTGGGCCAGCGAAGGAAGCGCCAGTGAGGTGATGGTCAAGGCAATTACGGCAGCTGCAGTTGAGTGGATACAAGGCTTACGCATGGTGATGTCCTGTAATCAGAAAAAGTGACCGGTTATTTTGTTCGACTGGGTACGGTAAGGTGTTGAAGGCATCGTAAAAAGAAGATAATAAGTTAATCTATTTCCTGTAAATACTGAAGATGAGTCTGAGCTTCAACCATCGCCATCTGTATTACTTCTGGGTTGTGGCCAAGGCGGGCAGCATGTCGCGGGCTGCCGAGCAGCTCGGCATGGCGGTACAGACCGTGAGCGCGCAGGTGCGTGAGCTCGAGCGTGACTTGGGCTGTCAGTTGCTCCGGCCTGCCGGGCGGGGACTGGCGTTGACCGAAGCCGGAACGGTGGCGCTGCAGCAGGCAGAGCAGATCTTCCAGTTGTCCCAGGCGCTGCCCGAGCAGGTGCTTGCCACCGTCCAGGCGCCATCAGCGCGGCTGGCAGTGGGCATTGCCGATGGGCTGCCCAAGCTGGAAGTGCGGCGTCTGCTGCAGCCGGTGCTGGGCGTGGCCAACCTGCGCCTGGTCTGCGACGACGGGGAAGTGGCCGACCTGCTGGCCGACCTGGTTTTGCACAAGCTCGACGTGGTGCTGACCGACCATCCTGCGCCGTCCAGTTCGCAGCTCAAGGTGCACAGCCATTCGCTGGGGACCTCGGACATCGGCTGGTACGGCTCACCGCACTGGTGGGAGGTTGCGCACGAGGGGTTTCCGGCGTCGCTACAACATGTGCCGGTGTTGTTGCCCACCACGCATTCCGTCGTGCGTAGCCAGCTTGACCGGTGGTTGGTACACAACGGGTTGCGCCCACGGGTGGTGGGAGAAATCGAGGACAGTGCCTTGCTGGAGACGTTCGGCAGCACGGCCCTGGGGGTGTTTCCGGCGGCGCTGGCAGCGGAGAAAGAGTTGCTGAAACGCAGCCAGGTCAGGCTGATTGGCGCATGCGAGGGGGTGCAGGAGCACTACTACGCCATCAGCACCGAGCGCAAGGTGATGCATCCCTTGGTGCAACAAATGCTGAGTAGAACGTGATGCACCCTGCTTGGTTCTGCGCCTTGCAAGGAATGGGGTGGGACCCTGAAGCCAAGGCCATGCCTCATACATCGTCCGCTAGCGTTATTTTTGCTAATCCTGTCGAAAGTTCTTGTGTGGGCAGCGTTGATTGTTTATAGTGCTGTTTCTCCGACGCGGGGTGGAGCAGTCTGGCAGCTCGTCGGGCTCATAACCCGAAGGTCGCAGGTTCAAATCCTGCCCCCGCAACCAAATTTAGCATTAAAAGCCAATCACCTTACGGTGGTTGGCTTTTTTGCGTCTGGGGTGTCGTGGGAACAGTGCTCATCTTGTGCCCGCCTCGTGCCCGTGTGCCCAAAATCCTTGCCTTGCCAAGGGGGTGTTGGTGTCGTTTCTTGCTTCCTGTTTGGATGGTTTACGGTCGCTGCTTACGCGCTGAAGAGGTTGGACGCCAGCCATACGGCCTCGTGCTCCAGCGCCGATCCCGTTCCCGGTGGCGCTGGGGATCGATCCGATCCACTTCGGCGTGATGATCGTGGTGAACATGGAGATCGGCATGATCACGCCGCCGGTCGGGCTGAACCTGTTCGTCGCCAGCGGCATCACCAATGCCGGCCTGACCGAGATGAGCAAGGCGGTCATGCCCTGGTTGATGACCATGCTGGTGTTCCTGCTGATGATCACCTACATCCCGGTCATCTCGACCTTTCTGCCGAAGGCGCTGGGCGTGATGTGAGTGTCTGCCAACCGACTTGATGTGCCGGAGCCGATCGTGTAAGCAGTTTCACTGCGGCTCCCCCCTTCTACCTGCTGCACCAGCGTGTGAATAAAATGATTCTTCCATTGGTCAGTACGCTTGCCATCCAGGTGCTCGCCGCCATGGCGGCATTGACCGTGCCGGTGCTGGCACCTGAGGTGGCGCGGACGACCGGCATGCCGGCCAGTCTGGTGGGCCTGTTCATGGCGCTGGTCTATGCTGGCGCCATGGCTTCGACGCTGGCGAGCGGGAATCTGCTTGTGCGATTTGGTGCGATCCGCGTGAGCCAGGTTTGCCTGGTGCTGTGCGGATGCGGGCTGTTACTGGTCGCGGACGGCTCACTGTGGTCGATGGTGGTGAGCGCAGTGTTGATCGGTTTGGGCTACGGGCCGGTGACGCCGGCCAGCTCCCATATCCTGGCCCGCACTACGCCGCCGCACCAGATGAGCCTCATGTTCTCGCTGAAGCAGACCGGCGTTCCTCTGGGCGGGGCGCTGGCCGGGCTGATTGTTCCGCCGCTCGTGCTGCTGTGGCAATGGCAGGGGGCGACGATTACCGTGGGTGCGGCCTGCATTGTCATGGCGGCAATTGCGCAGACGGTGCGCCCCGGTTTTGATGCCGACCGGAATCCCGGGCAGGGCCTCTCGCTGGGTGGGGTGTTGCGTCCACTCGGGCTGGTGTTTGCCCATCGGGATATTCGCAATCTGGCCATCTGCACTTTTTTCCTGAGTGCAATGCAGCTTTGCCTGACCACTTACCTGGTGAGCTACCTGACCAGCGATTACGGCGTTTCACTGCTGACCGCCGGTTTGATCCTCTCGTTGTCTCAAGGCGCTGGAGTGGTTGGGCGGCTGGTGTGGGGCTATGTTGCTGACCGCTGGATGGCACCGAACCTTGTTCTGAGCTTGCTTGCCTTTGCGATGGCGGTGGCCTCGATGGTGACGGCGACTTTCGAGCCGGACTGGTCGCTGCTTGCGGTCGGGCTGGTCAGCGTGGTGTTCGGTGCGACCGCGATTGGCTGGAACGGCGTCTATCTGGCGCGGGTCGCCCAGCTCGCACCGCCGGGCCAGGCAGGCGTTTTCACCGGCGGCACCCTGTTTTTCACCTTTTTCGGGGTCGTTCTGGGGCCGCCGGCTTTTGCGCTGCTAGTCGGTGCCACCGGCACCTTTGCCGCAGGCTATGTCGGTATCGGTGTGTGCATCCTGCTGGTTGGCGCGGCCTTGCTGTATGCCGAGCTGAAGGACAAATCCTGACTCAGTCTTTGGGCTCAGTCGCTGGCCTGAACGATGTACAGCGCGAAATCGCAGTGCCCGCCGCCCCGGAACCAGCGCGCACGCACGCTGGGGCCATCGGCGAAGTTCAGGTGGTACTCCACCGTGGCAGGTTTCTGCTCGCTGCTGATTGTCTGGTAGGGGCCGAGCGCAGCGCTGAACTTGCCGGCGAAATCCTTGGCAAGGTCGAGGCAGGCCTCGCCGTCGGCAGTGCGGGCACGCTGCAAGGTGTCCGCCTCGATGATGATTTCCTCGATCTTGCTGTTGGCATCCGCCATCGCCATGACCGTTACCGGCTCGCCCGAAAGAGCAATCCGGATAGCGAACTCATCGCGTCCGTCGCAGCCCGGCCCGACAGGAAGTGCGACCGGGTCGAGCGGCCTGGCGCGAATGGCGGCGGACTTGAGCTCGGCGCCAAGCAGCAGTGGCCCAATGCCATTGGAGTGCAACGGGACGGACTGTGCTGGCGCGAGCGGCTGAGCCCGAGTGTTGGTGACGGGTAGCACCGTCAACAAGACGGTTGCGAGTGCTGCCAAGGTACGACCGGAAAAGCGCACGAACTTAGTCAGCCTTGGTTTCAGCCTTGATCACGCCGCAGAAAATCCGTGCGCCAGCGCCGCCGATCGGCTGTGCTGCGTGATCGTCCCGATTCTCGTGGATGACGAGCGCTGCGCCATCCTCATCGAGAATTCTTGCCCGCCCAGCCTTTCCGTCGAGGCTGGCGAGCGGGGTATAGAGTTCGGCTTCGATGCTGCCGTCGGTATGGACGAACAGGTTGGGCAGGTCGCCTGCATCCGGGCCCTCGGGGTTCAGCAGGCCGTGCTTCTTCCCATCCGGATTCAGGTGTCCCTTGGAGGCAACAAAGCCCTTGTCGGTATCCGCGCACGTTCCGACGCTGTGGATGTGGACGCCTTTCGGGCCGGGGGGCAGGCCCTTGGCGGAAACGTGGATGACTACGCCTTGAGGGCCTTCAACGAAGGTCGCGGTACCGACGGTCTGGCCCTGGCGGTCGATGAGATTGGCGGAGGCGTGCTCAGTAGCCGAGGCGGTGGCGGCAAGGGTCAGCAGAACGGAGGTCACGAGGAGGCGGGAAGCGAACATGGCAGGTCTCTCTCGGTAGTGGGTCAAGCTATGATGATACCCATCATTCCGTGCAGGTAAAGGCCAGCTCAGGCCGGAGCACGGCGTTTGGCGCGGGCACGCGCTTGGCCTTAACATCGCGCCCAATATTCAGGGGAGAAAAACCATGGCGTCTTCCGCCGACAGCATCAGCATGGCGCTTTTTTGCGACTTCGAGAACGTGGCGCTTGGCGTGCGTGATGCCAACTATGACAAGTTCGACATTACCCGCGTTCTCGAACGCCTGCTGCTCAAGGGCAGCATCGTCGTCAAGAAGGC
>Ga0073904_10000229_pt1 | contig 38478 bp, 46 predicted proteins | sample KloWWTrecipitate_FD_66668 | JGI IMG/M metagenome (GOLD analysis project Ga0073904, IMG submission 66668) | Active sludge microbial communities from Klosterneuburg, Austria, studying microevolution and ecology of nitrifiers - Klosterneuburg... | ecosystem: Engineered > WWTP > Aerobic digester >... | reverse complement strand
CCTGGGCGACTTTATCGAGGATCGATCGATCCTCAACCCGGCAGAATCCGTTACGTTTTCGAATTTGCGTGAGATCACTGACGAGGTTCTAGCAACATTGACGCCACGTGAGGAAAAGGTTATCAAAATGCGTTTCGGCCTCGGTAACACGGGGTCCGAACACACGCTCGAGGAGGTCGGCCAACACTTTGCCGTCACCCGCGAACGAATTCGACAGATCGAGGCAAAAGCCCTCAGAAAGCTACGTCACCCGTCGCGTTCGCGTCGATTAAAAGCGTTTTTGGAAGGAAAGCAGTCCTAACATTTGTAGGATACAATTTGCGATCTGTAATTGCTAAAACGATTACAGATCGCATTTTTCGTTTTTAGTGGATATGCTTTTGAGCTTCCGCAACCGCTTGGTCAAGATCAGTTATTTTGCTGTCAAGTTGCAGTTCATAGACGGCATCCAGGATCTCACGAAAACGCGGAGACGGTGTAAGTCCGAGTTCGATCAAATGCCGCCCCATCAGGATCGGATCGGGAGCTTTCTTCTCAATATCAAGTTCGCGGACTTTTGCGATAAACCACTCTTGAGCCTCCGAGCCAAACCATTTCTCTTTCGGCAGCCAATCTGGATTACGGCCGAGACTATCGGCCTTGGCGACACGATATAGCAAATCAGGTTCGACCTTGCGTGCAAGCCGACGAAAAGCACCGTCGCCAACGGGTGATTTGGCTTTGTAATATTCGCCGGGCTTGAGGTGATAGCGCACAAGCTGGACGACCTGGTTTCGTACGTCAAAGCCGTCCAGCGTGTGGATGCCGAGACGGTCGAGAAATGTGAGCGTCGGCTCAACACCTGCCTCATCGTGTCCACGGGATCGGATCCGCCCGTCGATGAATTCGGTCGTCGGCGGTTTGCCAAAATCGTGAGCGAGCGAGCCAAGCATTACGGCAACCTTTCGCGAATGGTCGAGGTCGTCGATCAGCTTGCGGGCCTCATCGCAAACCATCATCGTATGGAGATCGACGTTGCCCTCAGGATGCCATGCGGGCTCTTGAGGCACGCCTACAAGCGACTGCATCTCGGGGAATATCTTAGCCGTGATGCCGAGATCATAAAGCCACTTGAGCCCGATTGACGGCCTTGCGGAAAGCAATAGAAGCTTTTCGAGTTCGCCCCAGATACGTTCTTTTGGTAGATCGGTTAGATCGATCGCCTTGCAAACCTCGACGGTTTCCGGGTCGAGATCAAACTCAAACCTCGCCGCGAATTGTGCGGCCCGTAGAACTCTCAGGGAATCCTCACCAAAAGTCTCGCTCGAAACCATCCGCAGTTTTTTGCCGCGAATGTCGCCTTGCCCGTCAAACGGATCGACGATCTCACCGGTCAAAATATCACGGAGTATGGCGTTGATCGTGAAATCACGTCGCGAACACGCCTCTTTGAACGACATATCCGGGTCGCCTTCGACGACGAACGCCCGATGGCCTCGACCCTCTTTTCGTTCCCTTCGCGGTAGCGATACGTCAAGATCTGAACCGATCTTATAAACCGCAAACGCCTCACCGACCACGTTGACCTCGCCGAACGAATCGAGTAATCCACGCAACTTCGCAGGCTCGACGCCGTAAACCTCAACATCCCAATCCTTCGGATCGACATCCATCAGTTCGTCGCGTACGCAACCGCCAACAAGCATTGCACGGCCGCCGATCGAACGAATAGCTTCGGCAATATCAGTAATTTTCTTCGGAATATTCGACATAATGCAGACTTCTCATTCTGCATTATCGCCGTACTGGAAATCAAAGGCGGTTTGCTTAAGTACTTTCTCTTTCGAGTGGGATCACGTGAACTGAGGCATCCTTTACTTCGCTTAAAAAGCGGTTAATGATCGAGCCTTTCCAGAATATCTCCCACCGCGATCTTGCCGACTGGCCAAAGATAACGTGAGTGATGCCATTATGGCGAGCAAAGCCGAGCAGTGCATCGGCAACGTTATTGGATTTGAGATGCACGACCCTTGCCCCAAGCGAGGTCGCAAATCGAATATTGTCCTGCAGAGTTGCGTAATTTTCGGGGGAAATGCGTCCCATTTCTTCGTCGGAGGTTTCGACATAGACGGCGATCCAGTCATCATCGGCAAATCGTCCGGCGATACGCGACCCCGTGCGCAGTATCTTCTTAGCGCTTCCGCGAGACGCCATACAAACCATCACCTTTTCAGGGATGACCGCCTGATCGAGGCCTTCTCGTGTCCGGTATTCCTGATCCTGTGTGGACTGAAAATGGGCGACCTGTCGCAGCGAGAGTTCTCGCAAGGCCGCAAGGTTTCCCTTTCGGAAAAAATTATTGAGCGACTGTTCGATCTTTTCGACCGAATAGATCTTCCCTTGACGGAGGCGTGTCCGAAGTGTGTCGATCGATATGTCAACGTCTATTATTTCATCGGCATTCTTAAAAAAGGAGTCCGGTACGGTCTCGCGAACCTGCACATTTGTTGTGCGTGCAATAGCGTCATTAAGAGACTCTATATGCTGAATATTGACCGCAGTGACAACGGAGATCCCGTTTTTTAGTAGTTCGATCACATCCTCGTAGCGCTTATTATTCTTCGAACCTTCAATATTGGTGTGGGCAAGTTCGTCCACGAGCGCAACTGCCGGATGTCGTTCGATCACAGCCGAGATGTCCATCTCTTCGAACGTGTTTCCGCGATATTCTATTTCTTTCAGCGGAATAATTTCGAGATCGCCGATCTGCTCCTCAGTTTCGATACGGCCGTGGGTGTCGACCGTCGCGATAACAACGTCGATGCCCTGTCCCTTCAATTGAGCCGCATCCTGCAACATTCGGTAGGTCTTACCGACCCCCGCCGCGGCACCGATATAGACGCGCAACTTTGCCCGCTCATTCTCTTGCAGGGCTCTGAGCAATTCATCAGCGTTTGGCCGCGTCCCGTCGTGATCCGGCCTTTCAGTCGTATGCGTGTCGACAAATATCACTTTAATTCTTGTCCAAAGCTAGATTTAACAATAGTACGTTTACGCGTGGTTCACCCAGAAACCCGAGTTCACGGCCCTGTGTAAATTGAGCGACAAGCTTTCTCACCTCATTCTCATTCATATTACGCTCTCTTGCGACTCGCGAGACCTGAAAATCGGCAGCAGCGGGTGAAATATGGGGATCTAGGCCGGACGCGCTTGTGGTTACAAGATCGGCCGGAACTTTAGTATTCGGATTATCTGCCTGCATCGATGTCGAATCATCCGCGATCCGGTCGATCATTTTTTTGCTGGTCGGCCCTAAGTTCGAACCACCGGATGCTGCGGCATCGTATCCGTCGCCTGCAACTGACGGTCGCGAACAGAAGTATCGCGGCGAGGTGAATGTTTGTCCGATCAATTCGGAACCAACGATCTTTCCGTCTACCTCGGCGAGTGAACCATTTGCCGCTCTTGGGAACAATCCTTGCGACACGCCCCAAACAGCGAATGGATAAAGGATACCTAGCGAAACTGTCAAAACAAGTATCATTAATACTGATGTTATTAGGTCTTTCATATCTTTATTAGGCTAGGCCTAAAGTAGTGATTATCAAATCGATCAATTTTATGCCAATAAACGGAGCAACGATCCCGCCGAGTCCATACACCAGCAAGTTTCTCTGTAAGAGCGACGACGCCGACATCGGACGGTATTTTACGCCTTTCAACGCAAGCGGTATCAATCCGACGATAACCAAAGCGTTGAATATCACCGCTGAGAGTATTGCGGATTGTGGCGTCTTTAAGCCCATAATGTTAAGTGCACTCAGTACCGGAAAAGTCGCGGCAAACATTGCTGGAATGATCGCAAAATACTTGGCAACATCATTTGATATCGAAAATGTCGTCAATGCTCCGCGGGTAATCAATAGTTGCTTGCCGATCGCAACCACCTCGATCAGTTTGGTCGGATCGCTGTCGAGATCGACCATATTTCCAGCCTCTTTTGCAGCTTGAGTGCCTGTATTCATTGCGACGCCCACATCAGCTTGAGCCAGTGCGGGAGCATCGTTCGTACCGTCGCCGGTCATCGCGACGAGCTTGCCGTCTAACTGTTCGCGTTTGATCAACGCCATTTTATCTTCGGGTGTCGCCTCAGCCAGAAAATCGTCCACGCCGGCCTCGGCAGCGATCGTCGCTGCGGTCATAGGGTTGTCGCCCGTTATCATCACGGTTTTGATGCCCATCTGCCGAAGTTGTAGAAAGCGATCCCGCATTCCGCTCTTGACGATGTCTTTGAGATATATAACGCCAAGAGGAATATGATCGTCCGCCACGACAAGCGGAGTACCTCCTGCTTTTGCGATCCGCTCGACGACCTCGCGAAGTTCTGCCGCCGATTGCGGTGCTTTACCGGCAGTGTATTTTTCGATGGCATCAACCGCACCTTTACGAATCTCACGGCTATCGATATTCACACCGGACATACGGGTCTGTGCGGTAAAGGCAATAAACTCTGCTGAAGTATTTACCGTGAGTTCATGGCAACCGTACTTTTCGCGTGCAAGTATAACGATTGAACGGCCCTCAGGCGTTTCGTCTGCAAGCGAAGACAACTGGGCCGCCTCGGCCAGCAGCTTTTCATCGACGCCTTTGAGCGCGATAAACTCTGACGCCTGACGGTTTCCGAATGTGATCGTTCCCGTTTTGTCTAGCAAAAGCGTATTCACATCGCCCGCCGCCTCGACCGCACGTCCAGACATCGCAAGCACGTTATGCTGCACAAGCCTGTCCATTCCCGCAATACCGATAGCGGACAGCAGGCCGCCGATCGTGGTCGGTATCAAGCACACTAGCAATGAGATCAAAACAAAGATCGTCTGCTCCGCACCGGAATAGATCGCGAATGGCTGCAATGTGACAACCGCAAGTAAAAATATGATGGTCAAGCCGACGAGCAATATGTGCAGAGCGATCTCGTTCGGCGTTTTCTGGCGCGAAGCACCCTCGACCAGAGCGATCATACGATCTATGAATGTCTCGCCCGGATTTGATGTAATTCGCACCTTGATCCAGTCAGATAAAACTCGGGTGCCGCCGGTAACCGCTGACCGATCCCCGCCCGCTTCCCTGATCACGGGTGCAGACTCGCCGGTTATGGCAGATTCATCGACCGAGGCAACGCCCTCGATCACCTCGCCGTCGCCCGGAATGGACTCGCCGGCGATGACCATAACAACGTCGTCTTTGCGCAGGGCCGTAGCGGCGATCGTCTCCGTCGTGCCGTCCGCACGGATGATATTCGCCGCCGATTCGGTCTTCGATCTTCTGAGAGTGTCGGCCTGAGCCTTACCACGGCCCTCGGCCATCGCCTCTGCGAAATTGGCGAACAGCACCGTGAACCATAGCCACAGCGTGATCTGTATCTCAAATAGATGGCCGGCGTTTGCCCCGACGATAATACTCACGATCAGTCGAACCGTCAAAAATGATGCACCAACTTCGACCACGAACATTACCGGATTCTTGAGCATCTTACGCGGATCGAGCTTTCGCACCGATCCGCTGAGTGCCTGTTTGATTATTTTTTTATCCCAAATGGAAATTGCGTTTTTCATTTTGCTTCCTAAAAGGTTTGGCCGGCTGTCATCTGAAAATGCTCAAGTATTGGCGAAAGGCTCAGCACCGGAAAGAACGTCAATGCTCCGAGTATCAGAATGACGCTGACGAGCAGAACGCTGAACAAAGCAGTGTTGACCGGAAATGTGCCGAGGCTTGCGGGGACGAGTTTCTTCCGTGCAAGATTGCCGGCGATAGCAAGCATGGGAATGATCATAAAGAAACGTCCAAGCAACATTGCTGTTCCCAGAGTGGAGTTGTACCACAACGTGTTTGCACTCAGTCCGGCGAAGGCAGAGCCGTTATTTCCCGTTCCCGACGAAAATGCGTACAAGATCTCCGACAATCCGTGTGCGCCCGCGTTGTTTAGCGACGCCAAGCCGAAATCTGGGGCTATTGACGAGATCGCTGCGAATCCCAAAATTGTCAGCGGAAATATCAGCACATACAGCGTCGCCATTTGCACATCGTATGCCTCGATCTTTTTGCCGAGGTATTCCGGGGTGCGTCCTACCATTAAACCTGCCAGAAAGACCGTCAGGATGATCATAATTAGAATGCCGTACATTCCCGCACCCACTCCGCCGAAAATGATCTCGCCTAACTGCATATTTACCATCGGCACGAGTCCACCGATCGGTGTCAGGCTGTCGTGCATCGCATTGACTGCACCGCACGAGGCATCCGTAGTAACCGTTGCGAATAGCGCGGTTCCGGCAATCCCGAAACGCGTCTCTTTTCCTTCAAAGTTACCGCCGACAGCCGATTGGTCGACGTTAGCCGGATACAGGGGGTTTCCATTAGCCTCAGCCCAGTAGAGAGTTGTTACACCGGCGATCAATAGGAACATCATCGCAGCGTAAACCGCCCATCCATGGCCTTTTGACTTAACCATCCGCCCAAGCATATATGTGAAACCCGCAGGAATTATCAAGATCAGCAGCATCTCAACAAAGTTGGTCAAAGGGGTAGGATTCTCAAATGGATGCGCGGAATTTGCGTTGAAAAATCCACCGCCGTTCGTTCCGAGCATCTTAATGGCAAGTTGCGATGCAACCGGCCCTTGGGCGATCGTCTGCGTGTCGATCCGCTTATCCACTTTTACGGGATCGCCGTTCGCGTCCTTTATTACTGCCCCAGCAGCATCTTTTTTATCCACCTGGATCGTTCGAGAGTCAATAAGCGGGATGGTGTCATACGGCTTAAAATTCTGTACAACCCCTTGGGATACAAAAAAAATGGCGGCAAGGAACGAGATTGGCAACAGCACGTATAGCGTGCCGCGAAGCAAATCCGTCCAGAAATTGCCCAGTTTGTCAGTATCAAACCGCGAGATGCCGCGTATGAAAACCACCGCGAGTGCCATTCCGACCGCTGCCGATGCAAAATTCTGAACTGTCAAACCGGCCATTTGGGTGAAATAGCTCATCGTCGATTCCCCGCTGTAGCCTTGCCAATTGGTATTTGTGACAAAGGATACTGCGGTGTTGAACGATGAGTCCGGCGATGGTCCCGCTAATGCCTGAGGATTGAATGGCAAAAACGACTGCATTCGCTGGATCGCATAGACTGCGATCGTCGAAACCATACTAAACAGCAGCATCGCCACGCCATATTGCTTCCAATTCATCTCGCTCCCCGCATCAACGCGCGTGAGCCAGTAGAACGCACGTTCGATCGGTTGCAAAAAAGTTGTCTCGCCCGAGTAAACTCGCGTCAGATAGATACCGACCGGTTTGGTCAGTATAGTCAGAACCAGGAGGAAAGCAATGATCTGTAATATTCCGTTGAAAGTCATTATAAATCCTTAGAATTTCTCGGGCCGCAGGAGTGCGTACACGAGATAAACGAGCAAAATTGCCGAGCAGACAACTGCAAATATCGTCTCCGTATTCATTACCTATCTCCTTTCGACAGCCGCGAGCAAAAGGCAATATAGCCGATCGCTGCAGCGAAAAATGTCAGAATTGCCGTGATAAAGATGAAGTCGCTCATATATTTCAGTTAAGGTTGTAGCCGATCTCGAACAGGAAGTAATGATTGCCCAGTCGAGTGTTTGCATTGCCAATCGAATATGCCCAGTACGTGGTTATTTTCGGTGTCGGCCTGTAAGTTAAGCCGGGAGTAAAATAGCCGCCCGAGTGTTTGCCCGTTACCCAATCAGCGGCGATCGAGACCCTTTTATCTATAGTCTGTTCGACCCCGAACTGGCCACCCGCTCGGACCGCGTTTGTTGCAAATACGTTCTTGCTCGCGACGTATCCACCGGCAGTCAGACGCGTTTTATTGATCGTCTTGCTGACCGTGAAATATGAATAGCTGCCGATGTTATAGTCACGATTGCGAATCGGAATAAATAGATTTGTTCCCGCGGCCACAGCGACGCCCTTTTTCTTGTTTTCATAAAACTTCCACTTGACCGTCGGCACAAGAGTCGTCGAGTCCCTACCGGGTTGTACGTTGCCGGTCACGTTCAAGCCCACCTCGACATTACCGCCTACGCCGACAATGACGCGCGGCACAAAGCTCGAAAACCGTCCAAGTGCGGCTTGTGCATTCGGTTTGAACAAAGCATCAAACTCGACATAGACCTGACCGTGACCCAAAACGTCGATCGTCGGCACATTAAATATGGTCTGCTGACCACTGATCAATGTGGCTGTTCCGAAAAAGGCAGCCGCGAACAATATGAACTTAGTCATTTTTCTCCTCGATGGCGTCTATAAATATCGAACCGATCAGGATCATTGGGATTGCAACGACCAACAATGCGGTTCCGACTCTATCGAACATTGCGTCGACGGCCGCCAGGCTATGTAATAGGAAGAATACGATTCCGACAAATAATGCCGAGATACCGCCGAAAACACCAAAGATGGCGAGGATCGAAAAGACGACGGGCCGCAAACGAGTGTTCGACCTTGGCCGCCGCCGTGATCCTGTCAGATCTGTATTGCCTACAAATGCTGAGCTTCGACCGATTTCGCTTTTCATCTCACTATCTCCTTGCAAGCCGTAATTGGCTTTACAAGTATGAGATTAGCGAGTCTCTGCTAAGGGATAAGTAAGGGGTTTATAAAAAGTTCGTAAAGATGTAAAAAATCCGACGGCTAACGCTGGCGGTTATGACTTGATGTGAGAAATCGATAGCCGACCCACGGTTCGGTGGTGATGTATTTAGGCTGCGAGGGGTCGACCTCGATCTTTTTGCGGAGTTGGCCGACGAAAACACGGAGATACTCGGTCTGCTCAGTAAAATTGCCGCCCCAGATCGCCGCCAGGATGGCGCGGTGAGTGATCACCTTATCGCGATTGCGGAACAGAAATACGAGCAGATCAAATTCCTTGGGAGTGAGATGAATCTCCGCTTCGCGAACATTGACATTGTGCATGGCGACATCGATGCTGAAATCGCCGTCATTGAGAGTTGCGAGTTCGTCATCGACCGACGTAGTATTCCTGCGGAGCGATGCTCGGACGCGTGCAAGCAACTCCTCGATACCGAACGGCTTGGTAATATAGTCGTCCGCCCCGGCGTCGAGAGCCTGAACCTTGGTCTTTTCCTCCCCGCGAACTGAGAGGACGATCACCGGCAGGGTTGACACTTTGCGAATCTCCCGGCAAAGCCCAATGCCGTCCATTTCCGGCATTTGAAGGTCAGTAATTATCAGGTCGGGGTGCCAATCGTGGAAAGTTTCGAGGGCTGAAACGCCATCCGCCGCCGTTCGCACATCATAGCGATGAGCCGTCAGAGAATGCCGCAGCACACGCGTGATCTGCGATTCGTCGTCAACTATAAGGATCTTTTTGTTCTCGCTCATTCCTCTCCGATGGGCAGTGTCAGAATAATCTTTGTCCCTTTGCCGTTGTCCCCCGATCTGATCTGGATCGCTCCGTTCTGGGCTTCGACGATGCCGCGGGCAATCGCAAGACCGAGCCCCAATCCGCCCACTACATCGTCATCAAGTCGGACAAATTTCTCAAAAACACGCTCCCGCATCTCCGGCGGTATTCCTCGCCCATCGTCCATTACCGATATCAAAACACTGTTGCCGTGCAAAGCGGCAGTGATCGTTATACAGGTTTCCGCTGGCGAGTATTTTGCCGCGTTCTCAACCAAATTGTAAACCACCTCCGCGATCGCACGAGCGTCAACGCGTATCAGCGGCAACTCATTTTCGAGGTTTACGATCAGATGATGATCGACCAGCAGCGGTTCTGCACGTTCGAGGGCGATAGTTATGATCTCCTCAATGCTCGACAGTGTCCCGGTTGCGGCGGCAGAACCTGCCTCGATACGTGCAAGTTGCATCATTCCTTCGATAAATCCGTTAAGCCGGTCAGTCTCTTCATTTATTATTTCCAGAAACTCTTGACGGCCCTCGCTGTTCAATTCGATCGTGCGATGTCCGCCTTCGCTGTCCAGTAGAGTTGTGACTGATGCCTTTATGGCAGTCAGAGGGGTTCGCAGATCGTGCGTCACGGCGTCTAGAAGCGCTGATTTAAGCTTTTCGCTTTGCCGAAAGGCTTCTGCTTGTGTAGCTGTCTTGAACGCCGTCTGTAACGCCGCATAAAGACGTTCCGACTCATTGGCACGGCGGCGTGCATATGCCGACAATTCGCCGGCGACTATCGCTGTTATTGTGAACGCAGCCCAAGCGACCAGATTTTGTGGGTCGGAGATCGTCAAGGTCTGGACAGGCGGGATAAAGAAATAGTTAAAGCAAAGCATCGCTACGAATGATGCAAGCAATGCTGGGTTTCGTCCAAAGAAAGTCGCTGACGACAATACGGCCAATAAGAGCGATAGAGCCACCGTCGTCGAGTTGATCTCGTCCGAGACAAGGTCGAGGAAAAGCGTAACAACCAACACCGCCGACACGGACACCCCGAACCCAACGAATTTTGAATGAAAAATGTTTTCCCGATGCATCACAAACCAAAACTGAATTCTGACCCAGTTTATAGCCAAATACAAAGCGGCATAACGGTGTCACGTCAGCACGTCGGCCAGAGTGTTTGTCCGCAATCGATTCGATTTCCCGTTATGCTTTTACCGTAGCCTTTTTGACAAGTACGACTCGAGTCCGCCGACCGGGACTCTCTCCTGCTCCCAAGTGTCGCGGTTACGGACGGTGACGGCATTGTCTTCGAGTGATTCGTGATCGACCGTGACGCAGAACGGCGTTCCGATCTCGTCCTGCCGGGCGTACAGCTTTCCGATGCCGCCTGTGTCGTCGTAGACTGCCCTCATTGATGGCTGCAGGTCGCGTTTGAGCTGCTTTGCGAGTGTCACAATGCCCTCATTATTCTTAGCGAGCGGCAACACGGCAACCTTGATCGGGGCGAGTGACGGTTTTAGTTTGAGAATAACCCGAACTTCACCCTTGTCGTTAGTTTTTTCAGTGTAGGCATCCATCATCACCGCCAGCAGCGTCCGGTTGACGCCGATCGAGGGCTCTATGCAATAGGGATAAAACCGCTCGTTAGTCTGCGGGTCAAAATATGACAGGTCCTCGGTCGAATCCGAATTTATTCGCTTTCCTTCAGCGTCCGCAGGCTTTTTCGAATGCACCCGAAGGTCGTAGTCGGTTCGATTGGCGATACCTAGTAACTCGTCAAACTGCTTCTCTTCGTCTTCACGCTCCGGGAAAAATCGATAAAGGAAATCGACGGTTCGATCAGAATAATGGGCAAGCTCCTTCGGGGTCTGTTCGTAGTGTTTGATATTGTCGCGGGAAATGCCGAGCGTGCCGAGCCATTCGTCGTAGCTATCGATCCATTCCTGATGAATTCGCGGTGCATCCTCCGGACGGCAAAAATACTCGACCTCCATCTGCTCGAATTCACGCGTACGGAAGATGAAATTGCCGGGCGTAACTTCATTGCGAAATGCCTTACCGATCTGAGCAATGCCGAAAGGTAATTTGCGTCGCGATGTATTCAGAACATTGGCGAAGTTGATAAATATGCCCTGAGCAGTCTCGGGCCGCAAATATGCGAGTGCCGACGGATCATCCTCGGCCGAGGCGGCGCCGACAGTGGTGCGAAACATCAGGTTAAAATCCTTTGGGTCAGTCAGATTTTTCTTGCCGCAGTTCGAACACATTGCCTTATCGTCGGCCGGATCGACATCCAATTTGTCCAGGCGCAACCTTGCGTTGCAATCGCGGCAGTCGACCAGCGGATCGCTAAATGTGGTCTCGTGACCGCTGTATTTCCAGACGTTTCGATTCTGAATGATGGACGAATCTACACCCTCGATATCGTCGCGCTCGTAAACGATCCAACTCCACCAACTTTTCTTGATATTATTGGCAAGTTCGACGCCGAGTTGGCCGTAATCCCACGATGACCCAAGACCGCCGTAGATGTCCGACGCCGGAAAGACAAATCCGCGGCGTTTTGAAAGTGAGACTATAGTTTCGATATTTGGTGCTGACATATTGGTTGTAAAGAAGTGATTTTACAACCTAAGGCTTGTACCTCAAAAACTACATTAATGATTTCAGACAATTCACAACGACGCGTCGTTGCTTCCCGCCATCGCTACAGATATCATTTGGATGATTTCGGCTTAACAAGCCTAAGATTCCATTTAACAGTATAGCGGCCGCTGGTATCGTCGCCGGTAGTGGTGGTTCCACTCAGGACGTCAGGATTCTTAGGATCGAATTCGCCTATGACCTCTCCATTTCCATCCTTGAGATACTCCTCGCTACCCGGCCCTGCATCACCGGTCGAGACCGCCGAACTTGGTTTTGCATCGAAACACGCGACACCTGTCGCGGTAATCTCACGCTTGGATGTGGCCTTCACCGCCGGATATTTCACTGAAATCTTATACGTGCCGTTTGAACGATTAATCGTCACCCAAACCGTCTCAACAGAGCTTGCTTCCCCCTGATCTGTACCAATTTCGCTTTCTTTGTTGACAAGCCTCTTCCAGTAGGAATTGGCGTTGGGCGGCCGACACCACGTTGCAATGTTCTCGTTCACGATGTGTTGGTCGGTATGTTTGAAACGATGGATAACCGTGGCCGACGACTTATTAGGATCCTCACCTCCTTTTCCGTTGAGAATTGCCTGAATGGTGTTTTCTGTCATCCAGGTTGAGAGATAGGACCGTGTATTCACTCCCTTATCTCCACCGGGAGATCTTTCATCTTTTTGCTCTCTGGTTTCGTATTTGTAAGTGAAAGTGATCGTTCCGGACCAATGGGGCGTACATTTCCCCTTAAATAGACCGGAGATGTCCTGCATCAACTGCTTTTCGAGACCCAACATTACATCCACCAACGCTTCGCCGCTTGCCGGCTCTCCGCTTCGGCGGACGACTGCCCGCCCAGTACGTGTGTCCATAACCACCACGTTTAGGTAGGTTTTGCCATTTTCCATCGTTGTCCCTCTGACAACGATGATGTAATCTGCCCCGATCGAAGACGCAACATTCTCTAGAATTGCATCGTCCGCATCCCCACTGAGCAGTTGGCGTTGACGCTCATTATCCAAAATCGCCACCACGCTATCCATATCCATCTGATCGACGCACGGGAATTTATCCAAGATCCCCTTGCCGATCCACGCTTCTAGATGGACGGCGGCCGTCTTGGCCTCGCTTCCGCCCTTCCCAAAGCTATAGCTGAATACTGACGAGCCTGTTGCTTGCGCCGCAACAACGCCCGCGAGCGTCAAAATGAGTCCGATTGACCGTAGTATAGATCGCATATGCCACCTCCGTTGGTACCAAACCGTCGTGCAAAACAATAAGCGAAAAAGTAATCCCTATCATCTTTCGCGCAATTAGCGTGCCGCTTTGGAGCAACACATCAAGTGGCATTAATGCTCGACTTTACGACAGCATAGTTTAGGAAAACGTGGAATATCACACATTGGCAAGGATATTCTCGCGGCATCTTTCAAACGTAAAAAGGGCACACCGTCAAGGTGCACCCTATTTACTTACTACTTTTTATTCAGTTATTGGATAACCGGCAGTATCGCTGACGGCGGCACGATGTAGATCTGATATGTCGATCTGGCTCGGTCGCTGCCCTTTTGCAATATGATCCGACGCGGGTCGATCCCTCTTGATTTGACAAGGTAATCGAGTGCCCGTTTCGACAAACGATCATAGGTATTTCGAGTCATACTCGCACGGTCAGTGCCCTGATAGATGTAGATGTAAAGCTGAGCATCCGGGATGTTCTGAACCTGGATCGAGCAATTGTCGAGACGAGCCTTGTCATCGTCGGCCGTACGCGATTCAAATTCATCACAGAGGATGTATTTCAATGGTTCATCGGGCTTTCGCGGAGTTACATCCGTCGGAACCGAGATGACCTGACGGCATTTATTATCATAAACGTCATCGTTTACATCGAGTTCAGCATTGATCGTCCGACCGCCAAGTCCCGTCGAATCGACTGTGATTGTCGGCGTTCCCTGACCATCGACTTTCATCGTGCCCGGCGATACCGTCCAAGCGTACCGAATCGGTACAGGTGCCGAACCGGTATTGACGGCGGCAAATGTCACAAGGTCACCCTCATTTACCCGATCGGGTCCACCAAGTTGGAAATTGTATGGACAGGGCCGGCTAATGGTCTCACGAACGATCTTAAGACAAACACAATGTTTCTGGCCGCGTCTTATCTCGATCTGACTCTTCCATATCTTTCCGTTTGGCCCTAAAACCTCGACCGTATGAGTGCCCGGTGTAAGATAATATTCCGCCGGTGTCCCGACGCCGGTCATTCCGCGTTCGACTCCGTCGATCTTTACCGGAAATGCTTCTTCCGTTGTACGAATACTCAAAGTACCGGCATCCTTCGGACGCTTCTTGCCGCTATCGTCAGCCGAGGCAAACGCCGTCGAAATTCCGATCGTCAGCATTAGGCCGACAATTAATAAAAAACTATATCGAGTAACACGCATCTTAATTTCCCCTGATCTTTTGGCCGGATTGTTTTGTTCCACCCGGCAGCGGCTCTTGTGCCGCAAATCCCTTAATCGAGCTTATTTACCTTCTTCTTCGCCCTTTTTCTTCTTACCGAATTTCCGTCGAGCGGCCAAACCGATCGATGCCAATCCTGTTCCAAACAGCAAGATCGTAACCGGCTCAGGAACTGGCTCCGGCGGAGTCGGCGTCGGTGTGACGGTCGGTGTCGGTGTCGGTGTGACGGTCGGCGTCGGAGTTGGCGTCGGCGTGGTCGGCGTCGGCTCATCCTTTTTACGCTTGATCAGGATCAGTGCAACCGGTATCGCTGCTAATCCGAGAAGAGCCCACTTCGGAAACTTGCTGACCACTTCAGGTTCGACACAATCGCACACATCGTCTTCGACAATGTCCGTTTTGGTCTCGGTAATGACGCGGCCATCCTGTTTAGTTATGCCTGCCTTTTTGTCATCATCGCCATCGTCGCCTACCACAAATCCGTCGTAATAGTTGACGAGCCGTATCCGCGTAAAGCTACTTGTCTCAGCCTTACCCGGTGTCGGATTCATAATCTGTACGACCTGATCAAAACGAACAGGGCCAGCCTCGACCTTGACGAATGTGGCTACGATCGACATCAAGCAGATCACAGACAGCATTGCCCTAAGATTATTTTTCTTCATTCTCATAACTAAACCAAAAAAAGAGTTCGCGCAAAAGAAATGTACTTTCACTGTACGATTGGCACTCGCAGTGTAAAACAGGATTTCGGGGCAGTTCTAGAAACATATCAAAAACGGCAGGCAAATGCACGTATAATATTCAATTTTCAAATTACTGCTTAGCAAATCCCGGTATTTCTTATGATTCAGTGGGAAGATATGGTCAATCGCGGCCATTTTCCATATTTCTCAAAGTTTATTTTCAAAAAATTGTCTAAACCAATAAAAAAAGATCCGGCTACCACAAGAAAGTAATAACCGGACCTGATTTCCTAAATCGAAGACTAATTATTTACCGCGATGATTATTCATCACCGCCGGCCTCATTGCCCTTTTCCTCAGCGATGATCGCTTTGCGAGAAAGCTTGATCTTGTTGCCTTCTTTCCCGATACATTTAACGAGGATCTGCTGGCCTTCCTTGAGTTCGTCACGCACATCGCGTACACGGCGGTCTGAGATCTCGGAAATATGAAGCAGGCCGTCAAGTCCCGGCATTATCTCAACGAACGCACCGAAGTCCACGATACGCGAAACCGTACCCATATACGTCTCACCGATCTCGGCCTCAGCCGTAAGGGCCTTGATGCGTGCGATCGCAAGTTGAGCGGCTTCGCCGTCGGCAGTCGCGATCAGTATAGTACCGTCGTCCGAGATGTCGATCTTGGCACCGGTTTCCTCGGTGATCGATCGGATCATCTTGCCGCCCGGCCCGATAACATCACGGATCTTGTCCGGATTGATCATCAGCGTGATGATCCTCGGCGCAAATTCCGACAGGCTCTCGCGTGGTTCGGCTAGAGCCTGATTCATTATCTCGAGGATATGCAGACGGCCCTTGCGCGCCTGCTCGAGGGCTTCCTGCAAGATCATCGCGTTGATACCGCCAACCTTAATATCCATTTGAAGTGCCGTGATTCCGTCCGCGGTCCCCGTCACCTTAAAGTCCATATCGCCGTAATGGTCTTCGGCACCGGCGATGTCCGAAAGGATCGCGTAACGATTCCCCTCCATTACTAGGCCCATAGCCACGCCCGCGACCGGCTTTTTGATCGGCACACCTGCATCCATAAGGCTCAGGATACCGCCGCAGACCGAAGCCATCGACGAAGATCCGTTTGATTCAGTAATATCGGAGACGATACGGATAGTGTAAGGAAAATCAGTGTCATCCGGCAGAACCGACATTATCGCACGGCGGGCGAGGTTGCCGTGGCCCGTTTCGCGGCGTGACGTGCTTCCAAATCTGCCGGTTTCTCCGACTGAGTAAGGCGGAAAATTATAGTGAAGCATAAATCGGCGGTCGATGGTGCCTTTTTCCAGATCATCCATAAACTGGCCGTCCATCTTGGTACCGAGTGTCGTAGTTACGATCGCCTGCGTTTCACCGCGGGTGAACAGTGCCGAACCGTGAACTCGCGGCAGCCAGCCGACCTCAGCCGAGATCGGTCGGATCTCGGAGAAACGGCGGCCGTCAGGACGACGCTTATTAACAAGCATATCCTCACGAAAGATCTTTTCCTTAAGGTGGCCGAACGCCTTCGCGGCCATCGACCGCTTCGCCGGATCGTCGTCCGGATAGCTATCAACAACCTCTTTCTTAAGAGCGTCGAGGCCGGCGTAAACCGCGATCTTGTCACGACCGGTCGAATCCAGTGCGGCACGTAATTTGTCCGCAAAGTTCTTTTCAACTTCAGCAACCGTTGCTTCGTCGAGCGTCGGCGGAGTGAACTCTCGTTTTGTGATCTCGAGAGCCTTGCCGAGTTCCTTTTGCCACAGACAGAGACGTTTGATCTCGCGGTGAGCGAGCATCAGAGCCTCGACCATAATGGTCTCCTCGACTTCGTCGGCCTCGCATTCGACCATACAGATCGCTTCTTCAGTACCGGCAACGATCAAATTAAGTTGCGACTCGCGGCGCTCGTCAAAGGTGGGATTAATGACGTACTTGCCGTCGATCAGGCCAATTCGAACACCGGCGATCGGATTGTGGAATGGGATGTCAGAAAGATACAGGGCACACGACGCACCCGTGATCGCGATGACATCCGGATCGTTCTCAGCATCGGACGAGATGACCGATGCGACGATCTGGGTTTCAAAACGGTAGCCGTCTGCAAAGAGCGGTCGGACAGGACGGTCGATCATTCGACACGTCAAGATCTCCTTTTCCGACGGACGGCCTTCACGTCGGAAATAGTTTCCGGGAATGCGGCCTGCGGCAAATGAATTCTCGCGATACTCAACTGTCAACGGGAAAAAGTCCAGCCCTTCTTTGGCTGTGCGGGCGGAAACGGCCGCTACGAGCAGCATCGTATCGCCATAACGGATCACGACCGAACCATCGGCCTGCTTGGCAACCTTGCCTGTTTCAACGATCAACTCTCTTGTGCCGAGTTTGATCGATTCATTCAAATATTTCTTATTTGTCATTATCTGTTCCTCAAAAAAACAAAGACGAAAGGAGGCTGTGCCGTGAAGCCCTTTCGTCTTTGAACAACTACTGATTTTTTCCGATGACCTTCATTTAACCGGCGGCGTAGTGTACTGTCACGTTCAGCAACCACCGGCAAAATCTTCGCGAAGATATCTTGTCTCAAAAGCCCGAAGCGGCTCTTATATTTTCGTTCCACAAAATAATGGAAAGCGGCCGTGGCTCAATATACGCGGCCGTTGCTCTCCAGCCAAACGCTTAACGACGCAGGCCTAACTTCTTGATGATCTCGTGGTAAGCGTCAATATTACGACGCTTAAGATAATCCAGGAGCTTCCTTCGACGCGAGACCAATATCAGCAAGCCGCGACGCGAATTGTTATCTTTCTTATGGATCTTGAAATGAGCTGTAAGCTCGGTTATACGCTGCGATAGCAACGCTATCTGGACTTGTGACGAACCCGTATCAGACGTATGGGTTTTGTAGTCACCTACGATTTGTTCTTTTACTTCTTTAACTGTTGACATATTGTCTTGCTGTATCAGCCTCTCCTATTGCTCGCAGTAACTCCGTAAACTTGTACGGAAACCACAAAATTTATTGAATAACTTATAACTCAAAGTGCAAAGTAATTCTGAAAAGATTATCTACTATTCCGGAGATTCTATCAACTTATGAATTTAAGCTAACAACCTTATGCCTATTGGCTTTATGTTGATCAGATCTCGTATTTGAACTCTTCCATAAACTTGGTCGAAAATTCACCTTTCTGGAAATTTTCATCGTCCATTATCTTGAGATGAAGCGGAATTGTCGTTTTGATTCCCTCTACCACCATCATTTGGAGTGCCCTCCGCATACGAGCGATCGCAAGTTCGCGGGTGCGGGCGTGGACGATAAGTTTTGCGATCATCGAATCGTAATACGGCGGTACGACATAACCCGGGTAAACAGCCGTATCGACACGAACACCCGGCCCGCCGGGAATGTTAAATGCCGTGATCTTACCGGGACTCGGCGTAAACTTGACGGGGTCTTCGGCATTAATGCGGCACTCTATCGAGTGTCCCACTATCTGCACCTCGTCCTGCGAGTAGCCAATATTCTCGCCGGTTGCGATCAATATCTGATTGCGGACGATATCCGCCAGCGTAACCATTTCCGTAACCGGATGCTCGACCTGAATACGGGTGTTCATTTCCATAAAATAGAAACTACCGTCTTCATCGAGCAAAAACTCGAACGTACCCGCACTTGTGTAACCTATCTCCTGGCAAGCCTTGACCGCCACCGCACCCATCTTGTCACGAAGTTCCTGCGAGATCGCGGAAGATGGAGCTTCTTCGAGCAATTTCTGGTGTCGACGTTGGATCGTACACTCACGCTCGCCGAGATGGATAACGTTGCCGTGCTCATCCGCGAGTACCTGGATCTCGATGTGACGCGGCCGCTCAATATATCGCTCGATATAGACCGAACCGTTCTTAAAGGCATTCAGAGCTTCGGTTTGGGCAAGTTCGAGGCTCCCTTGGAGCTCGCTTTCTTCACGGACGATACGCATTCCGCGTCCACCGCCGCCTGCTGCCGCCTTAATGATCAGCGGAAAGCCGATCTCCAGGGCGATCTTGAGTGCTTCCTCGGCAGATTCGATCGGGTCCGGACTGCCCGGGAGGATGGGCACGCCGGCGGCCGCCATCGTCCGTCTTGCCTCGACCTTGTCACCCATCATCGCGATCACATCCGCTGGTGGGCCGATAAACTTAATATTGCAATCTTCGCAGATCTTGGCAAACGTTGCCGATTCGGCCAAAAAACCATAGCCAGGATGGATCGAATCAACATTTGTGATCTCAGCGGCACTGATGATCGCCGGGATGTTCAGATAACTTTCGGCTGACGCCGCCGGGCCGATGCAGATCGCCTCATCCGCAAACCGTACGTGTAATGCTTCCCGGTCCGCTTCGGAGTGGACGGCGACGGTCTTAATGCCCATCTCCTTACACGTCCAAATTATGCGGCAAGCGATCTCACCACGATTTGCGATCAGTACTTTACGAATTTCCCGCATTTATAAAAAATAAACCGCCGAGACCTTGAGTCGTCGAGTTTATGAAATCAGGGTCGGCAAAAGGCTCCTTTCCTTGCTTTCTCTCAGCGTCTCTGCGTCTCCGCGGCGAATAACTATTTCCTCACGCCGAAAAGTGCCTGGCCAAATTCGACCGGTTGCCCATTTTCGACATATATCCTGATGATCTCGCCCGACACTTCAGCCTGGATCTCGTTCATCAGCTTCATCGCCTCGACGATGCAGACGGTTGTCTCAGCCGACACATTGCTCCCTTCGGAGACATACGCGTCCTTCTCCGGCCCTGGTGAGCGATAGAATGTTCCAACGATCGGCGAGGTTATCTTATGAAGGCCGGCATCAGGATCAGCTTGAACTTCCGCCGGTGCCGATTCAGCAGGTGCTGAACTTACCGCCGGAACTGCTGCAGGTGCCGACTGCAAGACGGGCGCCGCCGCCATTTTGCTGAGGCGTACACGAATGTTCTCGTTTTCGAACTCAAAATCCGTGAAGCCGTGTTCGTTTACCAGTTCGGCAAGTGCCTGGAGTTCATTCATATTGAATGATGCTCCTTCGGTCTTGCTCACATTCGTTTCGACGACGTTATCGTCCTTGGCCCGAGCAGTGTTATCGATCATACCGGCAATCCTCCGATGAACTAGCCCTTAGCAGCAAGTTCCCGTGGGTTATCCACCAATTCGATGACGGCCATTTCAGCATTGTCACCGACACGGCGGCCGAGTTTGATGATACGCGTATAACCACCGGTACGGTCTTTATAGCGCTCTCCGAGCTCATTGAAAAGCCGCTGGACGGCTTTTACGCCCGCGGTACGAACGATCGGCTCTTTCGCCTCACCCTTATTACCACGGAAACGGCTCTGCTCAGCCTTGAATGTGCTGTTGCCAGCGTGGAAAAAGCGTGCTGCCTGCCGTCGCAGGTGAACCCCGCGCAGAACAGCATCGTCACCCGATAAGTTCTGTGCTTTGCGAGCAAGCGTGATCGCCTTTTCGATGAACGGACGAAGTTCCTTTGCCTTCGGTACGGTGGTCACGATGTGCTCTTTGTCCGCGTTGATGAGCGAAGTCGCCAGATTGCGGAGCAGCGACATGCGATGCTCGCTGGTGCGGCCCAATTTACGATGTGCTTTTAAGTGTCTCATTTCGTTAAGTCGTTCGAGTCATTCCGAACCGGGACGGCAAGTTGCCGACTTCCCGGATTCCGTACTCTTAGTCTAGATCTCTCCCACCCGAGCCCGGGATCGGATTGCCTTGCTCGTCAAAGTCCATTCCGAAATCGAGCCCCATACCGTGAAGCATATCCTTGATCTCGGTGAGCGATTTCTTGCCGAAGTTCTTGGTGTTCAGCATATCCTTTTCGCTACGGCGGATAAGGTCCCGGATCGAGCGAATATCTGCATTCTTGAGGCAGTTATACGAGCGGACCGAAAGCTCGAGTTCGTCGACCGATTTATCCAATAGGTCGTTACGCATCAGCGGCGGACGGGCAATATCCTCATATTTGTATTCTTCTTCCTCTTCTTCGAAGTTGATGAAGATGGCCATATGATCCTTGACCAGTTTGGCTGCCAGGCCGATCGAATCTTCCGGTTTGACCGAACCATCCGACCAAACTTCGATCGTCAACCGGTCAAACTCAGTGTTCGAACCCTGCCGGGTCTGATCCACCGTGTAGTTTACCTTTTTGATCGGCGTGTGGACCGAGTCGATCGGGATATAACCGACCGACAGGTCTTCGTCGTTATTTACCTCAGCCGATACATAGCCCCGACCGGACTTTAATCTCATTTCGATCCCGATCGAACCGCCAGAGCTGATCGTTGCGATATGGATCGTCTTATCAAGGACCTCGACGTCGCCGTCGGCCTCAATATCGGCGCTAGTAACTTCGCCCGCTCCTTTTTTGCTGATCGAAAGCGTTTTCTGGCCGCTGCCGTGCAACTTGAACGGAACCTGCTTTAAGTTAAGAATTACATCCGTCGCGTCCTCGACAACGCCCTTGATCGACGAAAATTCGTGCTCGACGCCATCGATCTTAACGGCTGTGATGGCCGCTCCCTCGATCGACGACAAGAGAGCCCGGCGAATCGAGTTTCCGATCGTTGTACCAAACCCACGTTCGAACGGAGCGGCGTAGAACTTCCCGTAACGTTCCGTAAGGGTTTCCGTCTCAACATTCAAACGGCTCGGCATTTGAAAATCTGTCCAACTATTACTCTGTGTCATATGCGTTTTAAAATAGTTTTTAGTTTCCGGCTTTTGGCCTTTGCCTGGGCAGGATCGCCCAGGGTCAATTCGACCAAAAACCGGAAACCGACTGCGTTACTTACTGTAAAGTTCGACGATAAGCTGTTCGTTAATATTTGCGCCGACATCCTCACGACGAGGAGTCCCCGAAACCGATACGCTAAATTCCACCGCACCGGCACTCAGCCACGACGGCCGTCCGCGACCCGCCGAGGTCTGCCACGCACCCTCTACGTGCGTATTTTTCTGGCTCTTGTCCTTGACGGTAACTACATCGCCGGCCTTAACCTGAAACGACGGGATGTCCACCTTTTTTCCGTTAACGGTGATATGCCCGTGATTCACGAGTTGGCGAGCCTGACGGCGTGATGTCGAAAAACCTGAACGGTAAACGACATTATCCAGCCGACGCTCAAGCATAAACAACAAGTTCTCGCCCGTAACTCCCTTTTGGCGCCGAGCCTTTTCAAAGTAGTTGCGGAACTGTTTTTCGAGAATGAAATAGATACGCTTCACCTTCTGCTTTTCGCGAAGCTGTTCGCCGTAGCCGGCGAGCATCTTGCGACGGGCCGCTCCGTGCTGTCCCGGCGGGTTGGTTCCACGCTTTTCAATTGCGCACGACGGTTTGAAGCACCGGTCGCCTTTCAAAAATAATTTTCCACCTTCGCGACGGCACAATCGGCACACCGCATCTCTATATCTAGCCATTTGTTATCTTCCTGCCTCCGTTCTCTAACGGAAAAGTTTACAGGTGACAGATCACCCTTCATCCTTTCGATAGTTGAAACGTAACTTAAAAAACGAATATTTTTGACACTGTGCCAAAAATATCCTTAATAAAAAATATCAGACGCGTCGACGCTTCGGCGGACGGCATCCATTGTGTGGGATCGGCGTCACGTCGCGGATCGCGGTAACGCGGATCCCGGCCTGGCTGACCGCACGGATAGCAGACTCACGACCGCCGCCCGGGCCCTTGACACGAACCTCCACCTCACGCATTCCGGCTTCGACTGCCTTGCGAGCGGCCTCTGACGACGCCTGCTGAGCGGCGAACGGCGTTCCCTTTCGCGAACCGCGGAAACCGCGTGCTCCCGACGAACACTGTGCGACCAAATTGCCGTTAGCATCGGTGATCGAGATTAGCGTGTTGTTGAACGACGCTGCAATGTGAACGATCCCGACCGGAATGTTCTTTTTCTCTTTCTTCTTGTAAGTCTTCTTTGCTGGTGCTTTTGCCATATATGTAAACTGTAAGCGGCAGATGCAAGCAGATATCCTACTTACCGACTACCGCTCACTGATAACTACTTCTTACCTGGTGCCTTCTTCTTGGCGACCGCTGCCTTACGCGGGCCTTTCCGGGTGCGTGCGTTCGTGCTGGTACGCTGTCCGCGAACCGGCAGTCCACGTCGATGACGCAGGCCGCGATAGCATCCGATGTCCATCAAACGCTTAATGTCCATTTGAACGCGCTTTCTGAGATCACCCTCAATATTGCCGTCGGTGTCCAGGATCGTACGGATCTTGTTCAGCTCGTCTTCGCTAAGATCCTTGATGCGGGCATCGATGCTGATACCGGCCTTATCCAAGATTTCCGTCGCACGCGACTTGCCTACACCATAGATGTAGGTCATTCCAACCTGTGCCCGTTTATTGGGCGGTAAATCAACTCCTGCTACGCGAGCCATAATGTCTCCTAAATAAACCTATCCCTGACGCTGTTTATGCTTCGGATTGTCGCAAATTACACGAACTACGCCTTTACGATGAATGATCTTGCACTTATCGCAGATCTTTTTAACTGAAGGTCTCACTTTCATTGCTTTTCCCCTGTCTTAACTATCGCGATACGTTACACAGCCACGACTAAGGTCGAATCGAGAAAGTCCGACTAGAACTTTGTCACCTTGGGATGATATGAATAATCATCTTCCACATCCCTCCCGGAATATGTGCCGGGACCTCGTGCTGATTTACGTCCATTGCGACCTCGAACATTGCTTTCGGCAAGGTTCCCAAACGGCCGCTGTGGCCTCTATCGCTTTTTCTTTAGACGTACATTCTAAAGCCAACCAACTTTCTAGTTGGACAAACCGTTGATGTTAACGTTTTTGCGCAACTTTTTCAAGTCAGGCGGCGACCTTTGCCGCCAACTGTTTTTTCTGCTCTTTGGTCAGAGTGAGTATCTCCGGCCCGTCAGCGGTTACAGCAAGTGTATGTTCTGCGTGTGCTGAAGGCTTTCCGTCCAAAGTAACAACGGTCCACTTATCACTAAGGGTTCGCGTTTCGTGCGTCCCCAAGTTGAGCATCGGTTCAATTGCAAAGCAATATCCGGCTCGAATTCTTTCTTTTGTTCCCGGACGTCCGTAATTCGGGATCTGCGGAGCCTCGTGCATCGCCCGCCCGATTCCGTGTCCCGTATAATCACGGACGATCCCGTACCCAAATTTCTGAGCGTGCTCCTGCACGGCCCAGCCAATGTCGCCTATTCGATTATTTACTCGCGCGGCCTCAATTCCGAGGTGGAGACATTCTTCGGTGACGCAGATCAACTGTTTGAGCTCGTCCGTGATCTCACCGACCGGGACCGTCATCGCGGTATCGCCGACAAATCCTTCGAAAGTCGCAGCCATATCAAGTGAAATAATGTCGCCCTCATTGAGCGGGTCAGGCTTAGAAAAACCGTGAACGATCTCGTGATTGACCGATGCACATATTGAATATGGAAATCCGTGGTAGCCGATAAACGTGGGAATGGCCCCTGCATCGCGGATCATTTTTTCAGCCGCCGTGTCGAGTTCCAGGGTAGAAACGCCGGGGATGACCATTACGCGCAGAGCCTCGCGGACCTCGGCGATCAATTCGCCCACGGCTCGCATCTTATCCAGATCTTTGGCTGTCTTCGCGATTATCATCTTCTTTCCGGTCAGATACCGCCAGACATTGCTTATGTTGGCACCCGAACCCATCTTTCAATCTAGACCATTGCGGCCATTTCCGTAAAAATATCTTCGACCTCGCCGTTTCCATTCACCTTTTTCAGTCGGCCTGAACTATCGTAATATTCGAGTAGGGGCTGAGTATTTATCTGATAATTATCCAGACGAGTTTTGACGCTGGCCTCATTATCATCAGCACGGTGTACGAGCTCCGTTTGGGGATGACTGTCGCAGAAACCCTCAACTTTCGGCGGCTTTGAATAAATATTGTATATCTCACCGCACTCAGGGCAACTTCGTCGGCCCGTGAGCCGTTTGAGCAGTTCTTGAGTCGGCACATCTACTTCGATCGCCACGATCTCCTTGCCCTGTTCGCCTGCGAGTTCTTCAAGCTGTTCTGCCTGAACAGCCGTTCGAGGATATCCATCGAGCAGAAATGTTCCGGCCGTGTCGCTCTTCGACGTTCGTTCGCGGACTATCTTGTAAGTGATCTCGTCCGAGATCAGATTCCCCGATGCCATTATCTCCTGCACTTCGCGTGCGAGCGGCGTGTCAAGCGACTTCATTTCGCGGAACATATCACCGGTCGAGATCTGCGGTATTCCGCAACGCTCCTGCAACAATCGTGCTTGCGTGCCTTTTCCTGCTCCGGGTGCACCTATGAGAACAATTATCTTATCCATCAAAACTATTCACCACAGAGCCACCTAGTGCACCGAAGGTCTGAAACAATAATTCAGATAGCTCCGTGAACTATGTGACGCTGTGGTGCACTATTTCCTACGATCTGCGTCCGCGAAGTTTCGAGCCGGCTCCGAGAAATCCTTCGTAGTTCCTCATAACCAACTGAGCCTCGATCTGCGAAACCGTATCCATCGCCACACCGACCAGGATCAGCAGTGACGTACCGCCAAAGTAGAACTGGTATCCCAAACCGGTCGGTATCCAACTAAGGCCGGGCGTCGAGGTAAAAAAGTTATCAAGAGCCGTTCCAATGAACGGTAGACGGGCAACCTTGAATCCACTGAGCAAAAGCTGCGGAGCAAATGCGACGAACGCAAGGTACAACGCACCGACCGTGGTCAACCTAGTCAAGATGCCGTTCAGATACTCTGCCGTCGGAGCACCGGGACGAATACCGGCAATAAATCCACCGTGCTTTCTTAAATTATCTGCAACTTCATCCGTATTGAAGATGATCGTGATGTAAAAGAACGTGAACAGGACGATCATCGAAAGGAAAAACAGCTCGTAGTAAGGATCGCCGCCGTGGAACTGCTGCATAAATGCATACACTTTGCTCCACATGGAATTCGGTGCATTCGGATCCGGCGGAAATGCCGAGAACATAGTCTGTGGCAATGCCAGCACCGATGATGCAAAAATGACCGGGATAACGCCGCCCATATTGATCTTCAGCGGCAGACTTGTTTCCTGTCCGCGGACGGTCTGGTTGCCGACGCGCCGGTTGGCATAGCTGATCGCTATGTTGCGGCGGGCCGATTCGACGTATACGATCAATGCGATCAAAGCCACGATCACTATGACGAGGAACAAGACGCCCAGCGTCTGCATTGCATCGCCCGCACTCACGCGGTCACTGATCTGGGTCAGGCCGCGGGGCAGACCGATCACGATACCAGCAAAAATAAGCAATGATATGCCGTTTCCGACGCCGCGTTCGGTGATCTGTTCACCGAGCCACATCACAAAGATCGTACCCGTCGTAAGCGTTATAACGACCATCGACGTTGCCCACCACGTCTCGGCAATTATGCCGTTTCGGTGTAGCCAGGTCGCGACGAAAAATGTCTGGACCGAGCAAAGCACAACCGTCAGGTACCGCGTCCATTGATTCATCTTCTGACGTCCGACCTCGCCCTCTTCCTGGATCTTTTTGATCGCAGGCGAAAGTACGGGCATCAGCTGCATTATGATCGACGCCGTAATATAGGGCGTGACGCCAAGTGCAAAGACAGAGATCGTACGAAAGTTTCCGCCCGAGAAGAGATCCAGTACGCCAAGCAACGTGCCCGCCACTTCGCCCCAAACCTGTTCAAGTCGCACCTTATTGATCCCGGGAGCCTGAACGTGTGCACCAAAACGATAAACCGCCAAGAGCCCGAGCGTGAAGAGGATACGCCTCCGCAGTTCCGGGATCTTGAACATGTTTTGAACGGCACCAAAAAACTTTTCCATATCTTTGTTTGTCGTTCGCTGTATAACGCCGCCGTGAGGCCGTGCGAAATATAGCTCAACGAATGACGATCAACGAACTAGGCTTCTGCCTCAACTGCTTTGGGGGCTCTCACGATCACCGTAGCGGTTCCACCGACCTTTTCGATCTTATCTTTGGCTGTTTTGGTAAAACGATGAGCCGAGATCTTGAACGATTTAGTAACATCGCCGTTGCCGAGGATGACCAGGTCGTGTTTTGCCTTTTTGATCAGGCCGCGGTGGTGAAGTATCTCCGGGGTAATCTCATCACCTGCATTGAAGTTCTCTTCGATCTTAGCCAAGCTGATCTCAAGCCATTCTTTCTTGAAGATGTTGGTAAATCCGCGCTTGGGCAACCGACGCTGCAGGGGCATCTGGCCGCCTTCAAATCCGGGGCGGCTGCTGTAGCCCGAGCGTGACTTCTGGCCCTTGTGGCCGCGTCCGGCGGTCTTGCCGAGTCCGGAGCCGGGGCCGCGTCCCACGCGCTTCTTCTTATGTGTCGAGCCCTTAGCCGGGTGTAAATTATTTAATGTTAATGCCATCTTTTCCCTCGTTCGTCGAAAACCGTAAATCGCAAATAGCGGAGTATCAAAAGTGATCACTCTATTTACGATTGACGATAGCCGATTTACATTACCTTAATCAACGATTCGCAATAGATGCGGCACCTTGGCGACAATCCCGCGTGTCCCTGCCGAATCGATGAGTTCGACCGTCTGATTGAGCTTGGTGATACCAAGGCTCTTGACGATTTCTTTCTGCTTTTTGGCGTAGCCGATCATGCTCCGGTAATATTGGATCTTGATCTTTCCGCTTTCGGTGTTCTCTGCTTTCTTTGCCATAACTCTTTAAAGTCTAACGAGTGTCGGTTGCAAACGGTACGACCGAGATACTAGCTCAGCGGTACCGCAGCGTTCGACAAACTCTTAAACTAACTCCTCGACCTGCTTACCGCGAAGACGTGCGACCTCGATCGGGTCCTTCATCCTGAGCAAGCCGTTAAATGTAGCACGGATCACGTTGTGTGCGTTGTTCGATCCAAGGATCTTGGTTCGCACGTTATGTACGCCGAGGCTCTGCAGCACGGCACGCACGGCACCGCCGGCGATAACGCCCGTACCTTCTTTTGCCGGCTTCAGCAGAACGCGTCCCGCTCCGTATTCGCCGATCATCTGGTGTGGCAGGGTGCCGTCGATCAGTGGTACGCGGATGAGGTTGTTTTTTGCAGCCTCTACCGCTTTCTTGATCGCATTCGGCACTTCCTTAGCCTTACCGGTGCCGAAACCGACGTGACCGGCCTCGTCGCCAACGACGACCAGGGCCGCAAACGACATATTCTTACCGCCCTTAACAACCTTGGTAACGCGGTTGATCGAGATCAACTGGTCCTTAAGGATAAGCCCGCCCGGAGAAATTCTCTGTTTATTTATCGTCATTGCTCTTTTCTTCTGATTCCTTAACGGCTTCTTCGTGCTTGTTCAGTCCCGCTTCGCGGGTTGCGTCGATCAGGGCTTTAACCCGTCCGTGATAAACGTATCCGCCACGGTCAAAAACAACGCTCGAGATGCCGGCTTTTTGTGCCCGTTCAGCGATTGCCTTACCGACAATTTTAGCTGCCTCGACGTTTCCGCCGGTGGAACCCGCCAATGCCTTTTCGGTCGTCGATGCCGTTGCGAGCGTCTTGCCCGAGCGGTCATCTATCACCTGGGCGTAGATATGGTTCAGGCTGCGAAATACTGCGAGTCGCGGACGTTCGGCCGTACCCTGTACTTTCTTCCGAATGCGGCTATGAACCCCTTGTCGGACCTCTGCTCTACTTTTCTGTGCCATAATTTTAGTTGATCGTAAAGTTTGAACATTTAGCAAGCCCGCTGCCTGCTCAACGTTCAGGATTTACTATTTACCGGTCTTGCCCGGCTTTAATTTGTACTGCCGATCGGCGTATCGCACGCCCTTGCCCTTGTAGGCATCCGGCTTTCTCAAACGATTCAATTCGGCCGCCACCTGTCCGATCAACTGCTTATCAATGCCGGTAAGCGTGATGGTCGTCTGATACTGATTGATGGACGTTTTTGTGTTGACCCTTTCGGTCTTCGCGTCGACTCCGTCGGGCAAGGCGTATTCGATCGGGTGCGAATATCCAAGCGAGAAATTGATCTTCTTGCCCTGGACATCGGCCTTGTAACCGACGCCGACGATATCCATATCCCGTGTGAATCCCTCGGTCACGCCGACGATGGCGTTATTCGCAAGAGCCCGAGCCAAACCGTGAAATGCGGCTTGATCCTTGCCGGCACGCTCAGCGGTCAGCGTTCCCTCTTCGAGCTTAAAGCTGACGCCGGACGGTACCGGTGTTGACAGAGTGCCCTTCGGTCCTTTGACCTCAAGCGAAGTATCGTTGATCGTTACGGTCACGCCCGTCGGGATTGTGATCGGTTTTTTTCCTACTCGAGACATAATCTTTTGCGGATTGGGTATCAAACGACCGGACAATTCCGGAAGTTCGCCTTCATCCATTTTCCTTTAATAAACTTCTGCCAAAATCTCACCGCCGACCTTGTCGCGACGAGCCTGCTTTCCGCTCATCAATCCTTGTGACGTTGAAACGATATTGATACCGTAACCGCCAAGGACACGCGGGATGTCAGCCGAACCGACATAAACGCGGCGGCCCGGACGCGATACTCGCGAAAGATGCGTGATCGAAGAGACACCCTTTGCATCGTAGCGAAGGAATACTCGGATCATATATTTAATGCCTTCGCCCTTAGTGGTAAAGCTATTAATGTAGCCCTCTTCCTTAAGGATGCGTGCGACTTCAAGCTTTAGCTTTGAGCCAGGAATATCAACACGTGTGTGATTCGCAGCGATCGCGTTACGAATTCGCGTGAGCATATCGGCTATTGGATCTGTCATTACTATTTACTCCGTCTTTTTCTGAGTTGATTCTCGTCGTTCCCGGTTCCGGTGCCCCTGGCACGGCCTTGGATCGCGGACGTCCAACCTAATTACCAACTTGATTTCGTCACGCCCGGGATCTGGCCTTCGAGGGCCAATTCGCGAAGGGCAATACGCGAAACTCCAAATTTCCTCAAATACCCGCGTGAGCGTCCCGACTGCGAGCATCGGTTACGAACACGGATCGGGCTGGCGTCACGCGGCATTTTCTGCAGCTTGACCACCGCGGCATCGACCTCTTCGACGGTCGATTTCGGGTTGTTGATGATCTTCTTGGCCTCGGCACGGCGGTCAGCCCAGAGCTTCACCATAACCTTGCGTCGGTCGTTTTTGACTACTTTGCTTATCTTTGCCATTTTGTTCTAAACCTATTGTCTAAAGGGCATCCCGAGTGCTTTGAGCAGCGAGCGGGCCTCTTCGTCAGTACGAGCGGTCGTTACGATCGAGATATTCATCCCGCGGGTTTTATCGACCTTATTAAAATCGATCTCCGGAAAGATCAACTGTTCGCGAATGCCGAGCGTATAGTTTCCACGTCCGTCGAACGCCTTGCCCGAGATACCGCGAAAGTCACGCACACGGGGCAGAGCCACTGAAATGAGGCGATCAAGGAACTCGTACATACGGTCGCCGCGAAGCGTAACCATTGTCCCAATTGCCATTCCCTGGCGGAGCTTAAATGCCGCGATGGACTTCTTTGCTTTGGTCACGACCGGTTTCTGTCCCGTCACAACTTTCAGTTCCTCGGTAGCGACATCCAGGATCTTTGCGTTGGCACTTGCCTCGCCGAGTCCCATATTTACCACGATCTTTTCGACCTTGGGTATCGCCATCGGATTCAAGATCTCAAATTCTTTGGCTAATGCCGGTGCGATCTCGCTTTTATATTTTTCTTTAAGTCTGGTCATTTTCGACCTCTCCCTATTGTCGTCTGGGTATCACTCTCAAAGCGTTTCCAAACTATAAATGTCTTTACTATTCGGCTTCGTCACCTTCGAGCTTTTTGATCGATTCGCGTTTATATGAACCCGAGTCCGCCACGATCTTGCCACTTTTGGCGACTCGGACCTTCTTGCCGTCACGCTCTTCGATCTTGACTCGCGTCGGCTTGCCGGTTTCCGGGTCGATCAAAGCAACGTTTGAGATGCTGACCCAAGCTTCCTGCTCAATGATCCCGCCTTCGCGGTTGAGTTGCGGTACTGGTTTGCGGTGACGTTTTACGATCATCGCACCCTCGACCTTTACCTTTGCGTTACGGACGTCGACCGCCATCACCTTGCCGCGATACGGCTGCCGATTTCCGGCGCTGTCGTACCGGTTGTACTCTTTGCCCGCAATAAAGACGACCTGATCGCCGCGCTTGATCTTGCTCCGTACTGTACCTGTCTTAACCGTTTTCATTTTCTTATATAACCTCCGGTGCGAGGCTGACGATCTTCATAAAGTTCTTTTCACGAAGTTCGCGGGCGACTGGCCCAAAGACGCGGGTGCCGATCGGCGAACCGTCATCCTTGATCAGAACTGCCGCGTTCTCATCGAACCGGATGTATGTGCCGTCTTTACGGCGAACTTCTTTCCGCGTGCGGACGATGACCGCGTTGTAAACTTTACCTTTCTTAGCGGTGCCATCCGGTGAAGCTTCCTTGACGGTTACCTTAATGGTGTCGCCGAGGCGTGCGATCTTGCTGGTTGATCCGCCGACCGGCATGATCATCTCAACACGCTTTGCTCCCGAATTGTCTGCGACCGTTAACGAGGTCTGCATCTGAATCATAACTTTTCCTCTACCAGTTGACTGTTAGTTGAATCCCAACTCTCTACGACTGTGCCTTCTGAATGATCTCGATCACACGCCAACGCTTTTTAGCTGAGAGCGGACGGGTCTCGATTATCCTTACCCGGTCTCCGATCTTGGCACCGGTTTCGTCGTGAGCCATAAACTTTTTACGCTTTTTAACGTACTTGCGATAGACCGGATGCTTGACCACTCGGTCGACACGCACCGTCACCGTCTTCATCATCTTGTCCGAAGAAACGATCCCGACCTTCTCAGCCCGTTTGCCGACCTTTTTCTTTTCGGCGGAGTCCGACGGTGCGGCCACAACCTCTTTCTTAGCTGCTTTGGGTGCCGCAACCTTCTTTGGTTTCGCCTCCACAGCAGGTGTTGCCTCTTCGGCCGCAGCTACGGTTTCTTCCACCGCCGGTGCGGCTTCAACTGCTGCGTCATCGGTCGATGCTGATTCCTCAGCCACAGGGGCAGCTTCTTCAGCGGCTGCGGTTTCGACGACAACGTCTTCGGCTGTCGCCGTTTCGGTCGTCTCTACCGTAGTTTCTTCGATTTCTTCGTTCTTCTTCTTTGCCATCTTATTTTCTCAAGCCGTCCGACAGCTTATTTAGCTTCAGCGTCCTCTTTTTTCAGCAACGTGAATACACGAGCCAACGTCTTCTTTTCACGGCGGATGTCATTGATCGTCTCGCCGACTCCGAGAGTCTTTCGAAACTTCAACCGGAAAAGCGATTCCTTTAACGCATCTGCCTGGTCCTTCAATTCGTCGACTGTCATTGCCGACAGCTGTTCCATCTGTTCCTTTCGCTTCATTATCCTAAACTATGCCTCCTTCCACATCGGCACGAGTCACAAACTTGGTTTTGATCGGCAACTTCTGGGCCGCCAGGCGAAACGCCTCTCGTGCCAGAGCCTCATCGACGCCTTGGATCTCATACATCACACGACCCGGTTTGATCACGGCAACCCAGTGGTCCGGAGCACCCTTACCACTGCCCATACGGGTTTCAGCCGGCTTCTTGGTGATCGGTTTGTCGGGGAACATTCGGATCCAGATCTTACCTCCACGCTTTACGTGACGTGTCATCGCAATACGTGCTGCTTCGATCTGGCGGTCCGTAATCCAACCCGCTTCAAGTGCTTTAAGTCCAAAGTCACCAAAACTGATCTGCTCGCCGCGGGTAGCTTTACCACGCATACGGCCTTTCATTACTTTTCGGTGCTTGACCTTTTTCGGCATTAACATAGCTAATAAACCTCGTTCCTTTTCAGTCGATGGTCATTTGTCCTTTTCAGAGAGTCGTATTTGCCAATGACCGGGGCAAATGACCAAGGACGATATTATCGGTTGCGATCGTCGCGACGCGGGCGTCGGTCGCCGCGACCGGCACCACGCTCGACCTTGACCTCGTTCATCGGGTCCGTGGTCGTACCGCGGGCCATCGATGCATTCGGGTCAAGTATCTCTCCGCGATAGATCCAAACCTTTACGCCGATGATGCCAAACGTAGTAAGTGCCTCGGCAAAACCATAGTCGATGTCCGCACGCAGGGTATGCAGCGGCAATCGGCCTTGTAGCGACCATTCCGTTCGGGCGATCTCAGCTCCGTTCAAGCGGCCAGCGATCATCACCTTGATGCCCTGGGCTCCAAAACGCTGCGACTCTTCCATCGTCTTCTTCATCGCACGGCGAAACGCAATACGCTTTTCGAGTTGCTGTGTGATCTTTTCAGCTTGCAACTGTGCATTAAGTTCCGGATGGCGTATCTCCTGGATCGAGACCAGAACCTCGCGGCCGGTCTTTCTCGACAGTTCTTCGCGAAGACTCTCGATCTCGGCACCTTTACGGCCGATGATGATGCCCGGGCGCGAAGTGTAGATGATGATCTTCAGACGAGCCGCCGCACGCTCGATATCGATGTGCGAAACTCCGCCGCCGCTAAAGCGTTTCTTGAGGTCACGCTTGAGCTTAAGATCCTCTGCCAGAAATTCGGCAAATTCACCTTTCGCAAACCAGTGCGAGTGCCAATCTTTGTTGTATCCGACTCTGAAGCCGTATGGATGAACTTTCTGTCCCATAAAAAAACCTTAATCTTTCTTTTCAGCGTCCTCGCTTTCTGCAGCCGGGGCGTCAGCATTTTCTGCCTCAACCGTTTCAACCGGAGCTTCTGCTTCGGTCGTCTCCACTGTTTCAACCGTTTCAGCCGCCGTTTCGACGACCGCTTCTTCGACCGTCTCGACCACCGGAGTGGTTTCGACCACTTCTTCGACGATCGCGTCAGCTACAGGCTTTTCAGCTTTTGCTTTCTTCGGCTCGGCACCGGCGGCCTTAGCTGCCAACTTCTTGCCCAAAGGCTTTACCTTCTTCGAGGCTTCTGCCAGCAACTGCTTCTCCGTCTTCGGTTTATCTTCGCTGGTCACCTGGATCGTGATGTGGCAATAGTGACGCTGCTCGCGGTATGCACGTCCCTGGGGTGCCGGTCGCATACGGCGGCGATTCTTCGTCGGGCCCATATCCACAAAGCAAAGGTTTACCCAGAGATCATCCGGATCAATCGCTATGTTCTGCTGCTCGGCGAGGTACGTCGCATTGGCAATCGCGGAATTCAGGCACTTTGAGATCGGCAAAGCCGCTCTCTTGTCCGTAAATTTCAAGATGGACAACGCCTGAGATACATTCTGGCCGCGGATCAGGTCGATCACGAGCCTTGCCTTACGCGGCGAGCCCTTCAGGTGTTTTAATTTTGCTATCGCTTCCATATTCTTAGTTCGCTGCTCAGTATCAGCGTGATGCGGTGATGATACCGTCGCCGGCAAATCACACGACGCACCGATCTACCAGCTATTTCCTCTTCGCCATTTTCTCAGCCTTCGTGCCCGGGTGTCCCTTGAACATCCGCGTCGGCGAAAACTCACCTAACTTGTGTCCGACCATATTCTCGGTCACGAAAACCGGGATGTGGCGTTTGCCGTTATGGACGCCAAAGGTCAATCCGACCATATCCGGCGAGATCGTCGAACGCCGCGACCAGGTCTTGATCGCCGGCGGCTTCGGTCCGCCTTCTAAAATTCGGCGGAGCGTCTTCTGAACGCTAAGATCGATGAACGGTCCTTTTTTTAATGAACGTGGCATATCTTTATAGTTGTGAGTGATGAGTGGCAATTCGCTTCTAATTCATCACTGATCACTTATTTCCTTCTTCTGTCCTTCACGATCATATTGGTCGTGCGTTTATTGCGACGCGTCTTATATCCGCGGGTCGGTTGTCCCCAGGGGGTGACCGGGTTACGTCCGCCTGACGTCTTACCTTCACCACCACCGTGCGGGTGATCGACCGGGTTCATAGCTACACCACGAACCTTCGGACGTCTACCCATCCAGCGTGATCGTCCGGCTTTACCGAGCGAAACATTTTCGTGTTCCGTGTTACCGACCTGGCCAACGGTTGCCATACAAACAACGGGCACCTTTCGGACTTCGCCCGATGGCATACGTAGCTGAGCAAAAGCACCGTCTTTAGCGACGATCTGAGCAAAGCCACCTGCCGAACGGACCATCTGCCCACCCTTGCCCGGACGAAGTTCAATATTATGGACTTCGGTGCCAAGCGGGATATTCTTGATCGGCAGTGCATTTCCCGGCAGGATGTCAGCATCCTCACCGCTCAGGATCATCGTTCCTACGGTCAACCCGACCGGTGCGAGAATGTATCGCTTTTCGCCGTCAAGGTAATTGATCAGTGCAATATGTGCCGAGCGGTTCGGATCGTATTCAAGCTGAGCGACCTTTCCGGGAATGCCAGATTTGTCACGCTTGAAGTCTATGATACGGTAAAAACGCTTGTGGCCTCCGCCTCGGCGCCGGATCGTTATACGTCCGTCGTTGTTGCGTCCTGAAATTCTCTTTTTGGCCTCGAGCAGTGATTTTTCGGGTACTGCGTTCGGGGTCAATTCATCGCGGGTCAAATACGTTTGATAACGTCTCGCCGGTGATGTCGGTTTTAATCTCTTGATTCCCATATTCTTAAATTGTCCGTCAAACTTCAGTTTGACGACGCCTTTTTCGACAAACTAAAAGTTTGTCGCAGTTCTTAGATCGCCTCAGCGTAATCAACCATCGGCTCGCCCTTTCTGAGGGTTACGTATGCCTTTTTGAATCCCGGACGTCGACCTTCGATGCGGCCGCGCTTCTTGACCTTGCCGTCGTACTGAATTGTTCGGACCGCAGCCACTTTCACATTGAAGATCTCTTCGACCGCTGCCTTGATGGCGATCTTGTTAGCCTTCTTGTCAACACGAAACGTCAAGACCTGTCCCTGCTTACGAGTGTCGTTCTCTTCGGTCGAATCTTCCTTAAGAATTACGCTCTTTTCGGTGATGACCGGCGACTTCAATATATCCCAAACTCCTAAACTACTCATTTTCAGTCGCCTCCTCTGCTGTCTCTACCGCCGGAGCTTCTTCAACTACCGGTGCGGCCTCGGCCTTCGGTGCCTTTACGGCTTTCGGCTTTGCTTCTTTCTTCGCCTTCGGCTTTTCCTCGACCTCTACTTCCACCACTGCTGCTGCGACCTTGCCGGTCTCACGCTTCGGATCAAGCAGTGCACTTAATTCCGCAAGCGCCGCTTTCGAGATCAGAAGCTTTTCGTGATAGATGATGTCGTAGATGTTCAAGCCAAAACTATTCGTGACCTTCGTCTTTTGAATGTTCCGCGACGAGAGAATAAGATTCTCGTTATCAAGCGAATCAATGATCAGCGTCTTGGCACGTTTCTTGTTCTCGACAAGGCCCAAAGTATCCAACACGCCCAGAAACTCGGAGGTTTTCGCATTTGCTATGCCAAACTCATCAATAATGATCAGGTTGCCTTCGCGAAGTCTTTCTGAGAGTGCCGAACGCAAAGCACCGCGGCGCATTTTCTTCGGCATCTGGTAGGACCAGTCGCGGGGCTGCGGTCCGTGTACGTTACCACCGCCCTTCCATAAAGGTGAACGAAGCGATGCGATACGCGCCCGGCCGGTTCCCTTCTGCTTCCAGAGCTTGCGGCCCGAACCCGAGACGTTTCCACGCGTTTTCGTCGCGGAAGTTCCCTGTCGGCCGTTGGCCTGATAATTCATAACAGCCGAGTGGATCAAAGCTTCATTCAATTCGACGCCGAACACGGCATCAGCAAGCTCTACTTCCCCGACCTCTTTATTCTTCAAATTGCGAACCTTTACGGTAGGCATAATGTTCTCACTCCGTTTTCCCCGACCTGCGGTCGAGAAATCTGCTCATTCAGTATGTTCATCCGATCGACCCGGAATTGAACTGCGAATAAATATTAACTAGCTCTTCTTTACGATCACCAAACCGCCATTCGGTCCAGGCACCGCGCCGCGAACCATAATAAGGTTATTCTCGATATCGATCTTTGCTATCGTTAGCCCCTTCACCGTGACACGGGCATCGCCCATATGTCCTGATGAACGCGTACCTTTAATAACACGCGAGGGATAAGCCGATTGACCGATGGATCCCGGCTCGCGGACATTCATCGAACCGTGCGACTCGGGTCCACGTGAAAACTTGTGACGCTTGATCGTACCGGCAAAACCACGTCCTTTGGACTTGCCGACCACATCGACCGCATCGCCGTCCGCAAAGACGTCGACCTTGATCTGATCACCGACTGATGCTTCAGGCTCGACCGTCAGACGGATCTCCTTCAGTACACGTGTCGGGGGCAATCCGCCGCCGGTCTTTTCAAAGTGGCCGAGCAATGGCTTGGTCACATTCTTCAGACGGATGGGCTTGTCTTCGACCAGGCCCAACTGGACCGCATTATAGCCGTCGCGGCCTGCAGCACTTTTAGTTTGGACGACGACACACGGCCCTGCTTTAATGACCGTAACCGGAGTTACTGTGCCATCCTCAGCAAAAAGCTGCGTCATTCCCATTTTTCTACCAATGATTCCGCTTATCATAATCTTCCTGAGCCTTACGAGTCCCTCAAGTCTGTCGAGTCGCGAGTCATTTTGGACTCGAGAGACTCGATCGACGCATTTGACTCTATCGACTAATTCTTACCAAACGCCTTGATCTCAACATCAACACCCGCCGGCAGATCCAATTTCATCAACGCATCTACCGTTTCAGCGGTCGGATCGAGGATGTCCATCAATCGCTTGTGGGTCCTGATCTCAAACTGTTCACGCGACTTTTTATCAACGTGCGGCGATCGCAAAACCGTCCATTTGTTCTTGATGGTCGGTAGCGGGATCGGTCCTGCGATCCTTGCTCCCGTCCTTTTTGCCGTGTCAACGATCTCCTGCGTGGATTGATCCAGAACGCGATGATCGTAAGCCTTTAACTTGATGCGAATCTTTTCGTTTAACATAATCTTCAATGTCCAACAAACTTCAGTTTGCTGATCGACAAACTAAAGTTCGTCGAACGTTATTCCACGATATCCGAAACGGTACCGGCACCGACCGTGCGGCCACCTTCGCGAATAGCGAAGCGGAGGCCCTTTTCCATTGCGATCGGAGCGATCAGCGTGATCTCCATCTGGATGT